>OLFZ01002993.1_pt1 | contig 9995 bp, 6 predicted proteins | sample 1604861 | NCBI WGS metagenome assembly OLFZ01 (sample SAMEA3888895, study PRJEB22519) | human gut metagenome | biome: human gut; feature: human-associated habitat; material: faeces | place: Denmark | collected 2011 | reverse complement strand
TGTGGAAGCAATTTCCAAGGAATATTTGTAATTATTAGGGAAAAGAAAATTTGAATTTTACGCACTATTAACTTTTGGATATAAAGTGCCGATATTACAGATATAGAAACGGATTTCTGTATCAATTTTCAAGGAGGATGATACCATGATTAGAGCAGCTAATTTAACACAGGTAACAGATTATTATAAGAGCAATACTGTTAGTAAGCAAAATAACACAGAGAAAGCAAAAGATGTGCAGCCCAATGCACAGAAAATAAAATCCAGCGAAGATAAGTTATCTTCTAAGGCACAGAAATATCTGGAAACATTGCGTAAGGATAATGCGGATTTCGATTTTATTATTGCTGATAAAGGCGATGATTTCAGAGGATTAGTAGACCAAAGCGATAAGGAATTTACAGTTGTTTTTTCAAGTGCTGAACTTGAAAGAATGGCATCCGATGAGAAATATGCACGGGAAAAATTGTCTACGGTAAAAACTGCAGTTGAGATGTCAGATAAAATCAATGAACAGTTTGGGTTTGAACGTGCTTGGGGAACGACAGACAATAGTGGAACTGTATTAAATAAGTTAACTATGTCCTTTGATGATGATGGAAAGATGACACTTTTTGCTGATTTGGAGAAGATTACAGAAAAGCAGAAAGAACGGCTTGAAGAATTAAAGGAAAAACGTGCAGAGGAGAAAAAGCAGGAAAAGAAGGATGTAACTGTTAAGCGGACTACAATTCAGGCAAATTCAAAAGAAGAATTACTTGAAAAGATTTCTGAACTGGATTGGAGTAAGATAACAGAAGAAAAGGCAACACAGGGTATGAAGTTTGATATCACTATTTAATCGTAGCATTAACCGGGAATTGGAGGTGTGCTATGATTGCAGGTACAATACGAAACGCTGTGAATCAGATGCAGTTAGTAAATGATTGGGAGCAAAAGAAGGCTACCGGGGATGTTGTAAAGAAGCAAGAGGGTATGACTGTAACAAGTCAGGAAGAAAGCATGATTCAGCATTTCCGAGAGCAACTTGAGCGAGACAAAGAAAGTTCTGCATATAGTCAGATTTATAACAAGATTGCAAGCGGTCAAGAATTAACAGCTTCAGAAGAAGATGCTATTCGTCAGAAAGACCCTAAAGCCTATATGGAATATAAAGCGGCAAGAATGGAACAAGAAGCTTATGAGCGTAGGTTGGAGAGATGTAAGACAAAAGAAGAGGCTCAAAGGCTTCAAGTAAATGAGATGAATGGAAATTTGGCAGAACTAAAAAGTATCGTGAATAATCCAAATATTCCAAAGAGTGAAAAGCTTAAGGAAGCTCAACGTATCATGGGAAATACTTTTAGAGCTGTAGAGTCATTCACAAGATTTGTAAAAAGTACAGAATATAGGGATTTGCCAACAGAAGAGGAAATTGTAGAGACATCTATAGAAAAGGGGCAGGTTGCAGAGGATTCAAACGATACTGAAATGTCTGAACAGTTAACATCAGATACAACTGTTTCAGTAGATGAGGCAGCAAAAATAGTAAATGATTCGAAGCGAGATTTACAATTAAGTGATGTTCACCAAATTGAAAAAGATGTTATAGAGGAAATGAAGGATATCGAAATAAAGCATTTTGGTGAGAAGAAATCATCGGTCAGAATAGACATTACGGTATAGGAATAGTCTGCGTGAAATTTCAGTTTCATGTTGCTTTTAATAATTGAATATTGAATGATTTTACATAGCCGTTAAGGAGTAATTTTTGCTCCCTAGCGGCTTATTTTATTTTTCAAAGTAGGAGGTGAGAAAATTGAAAATTAGAAAGGTTGATGACAAACCGATGGTCATTCACACCAAGGAGAAAGCCAAGATTCATGCCCACGAACCGAAGGGAGCCAAGATTAAGGGGAGTAACATCTATACAGTAGAGAGAGGTCCTAAGACAGCTGGTGCAAAGGTAACTGATACGGATAGAAAGAAGTCCTATCGCAAGAGTACCATTCATCAGTCGGAGCCGAAGAATAAGGGATTATCAAGATTCAAGCAAAACCTTAAGGAATCAAACACTTCCATCAAGACCAAGAACACGAATCTTCACATTGCAGGAAGAACTGGAGCACTTGTAGCCGGGGCAGTAACAGATCAGGTGGAAGGCGGTCAGGAGGTATCGCAGGCAGCATATCTTGCATATGAAGCAAGCCGCCCTGTTACCGGAACTGCTTCTAAGGGGACTGCACTTTTCAGGAAAAAGGCGGCAGCCGAGGCAAAGAAGCGTATCAAGAAGGTAGAGGCAGGAAAGAAGCTGGCAAAAAAGACAGCAAAGAAAGCTGCCAAAGATACAGCCAAGACGGTAGCTAAAGAGACGGCAAAAGAAACAGCAAAGACTACTGCCAAGGTTGCAACGAAAACTGCTACAAAGGCAGCTGCTACGGCGGCAGGAACAGCGGTTGCACCGGGAGTAGGCACGGCAATCGGCATGGCAGCCGGATATGCGGCAGGTGTGTCCATAGAGGTCAAGGATGAAAAGATGACAAACCGGAGCAGGAAGATAAAGTTCTTTCTGGATAAGATGAAAGCACAGGAGAATCAGACGGATAGTGTGGCAAAGCTGGTAAAGGATCTGATTGTGCGAAAAGCGATTACCTGGGTAAAGGCAGCTGCACCGATTATCGGATTGGTGCTTTTATTACTTGTTCTTGTAGTTGCCATGATTGCGGTTCCGGTTATAGCGGTGATAGCAATCCTTTACAATTCTCCATTTGCTTTATTCCTGCCACCACTTGAATCAGGAGATACCGTGCAGACAGTAACGAGTGCCTATGTGCAGGAGTTTAACCGGGATGTGAACACGAAAGTGAATGAGCATACCGGATATGACCTTGGAGAGCTTGTCTATGTGGATTATGAAGGTATGGAAGAAAATCCAAGCAATTACTATGACATCATGGCAGTCTATATGGTCAAGCATGGTGTCGGAGATACTGCAACAGTCATGAATGATACTTCTAAAGGCTGGCTGCAGGCAGTTGTAAATGATATGTGTTCATACACCACAAGCACAGGAACAAAGGATGTGGAAGAAACAGATGCAGACGGCAATGTAACTACTGTCACGAAGTCGGTTCTGTATGTGAATGTCACACTGAAATCGTACAGGGATATGATTTCGGTCTATGGGTTTAACTCTGATCATGTGGAAATGCTTGAGCAGATCATGAGTCCGGAGTTTATGGGACAGCTTGGATATGCCGGAAGCGGAAGTGGCGGCGGAGGCGGAAGTCCGGGAGTAAGCTCCATGACTGAGGATGAAATCAATGCCATCCTAAACGAAATTACAGACAGCAGGCAGAAAACAGTCTGCTCCTATGCACTTCACAGAGTTGGCTTTCCTTATAGTCAGGATTTAAGAGACAGCGGTAACTATTATGACTGCAGTTCCTTAGCCTATTATTCATGGAAAGATGCAGGTGTGGATATTAGTTACGGCGGTGCAACCACAGCGGCAGCGGAGGCACAGGGACTGGATGAAGCCGGAAAGACAGTCGCCTTTGATGAGTTACAGCCGGGAGACCTTATTTTCTACAGTTTTACAAGCAACGGAAGATATAAGAACATCAGCCATGTGGCAGTATATGTCGGAAATGGCAAGGTGGTAGAGGCACTTAATGAAAGTCTTGGGGTTGTTTACCGGGATGTGGCAAGCATAGGAAAGATTGTTGTGATAGGAAGACCATAACAGGAAATTTGCAGAGAGGGCATAGTCCCTCTCTGAGACTGGAGGTAAGAATGGATTTAAAAGATATGATACTGGTAACAGAAAACGACAGGGGAACAGAGACAAATATGCTGATGACTCTGGATGATTATAAGAGTTTTATAGCAATTGATGACATGTCAGAGCTTGCAGAAAATTTGTTGCAGCTTGGAAGGACACTTGGTGAAGCAGATAACTTCACAGAGTATTACAGGGCAGCAAATGTAACTGTATCTGCGAGATTCTGTCTGGATGATATTCAGCTGGGACAATTTCTTCAGGGATTTTATAACGATTCCAAAGAATTTCGGTTTGATAAAGAAGCCAGTTCTTCTGAATGTGTTGCAAAGCTTAAGGAGATTGGAATGACCGATAAGGGCTGGGTGGATGATTTTAACCTGCATTATGAAATGGAGAACCGCTCATTTGAAAGGGGACAGACATTTCATAACTTCAATGACCATGATTACATGGTGCTTGAAGCATTATCACCAAGGAATCTCGTGGTGATGGATATGAAGTCAGGTTCCCTTACAATCGCCCTTGGTGCGACAGAGTATAAGCGTTATCCGAAGGATGAGAAGCCTACAAAGGACAATACCACAATCGGAGTATCGTGGGAGCATGGCATTTATCTAGGTTCCACACTCTCAACTACGAACTTCAAGGCATACAAGAGGGAGTATGGCACACCGGAAAAGATAGAGGATATCTATGATTACAGGGCAAAGCTAAAGCAGAAGTTCTATTTTTATCAGGATATGTCAAAGGATGATGATGTACCAAAGAAGCTGCAGAATGACTTCCTTCACCAGATGTATGAGGATTTCGGAACGATTGAAGAGGACTGTTTTTACGACAGGCTGGAAGATGGAAAGTACGATGAGGGCTTTAAGGAAAGACAGGTAAAGGAAGAAAAGTGCCGGTGATGAGATTTTTACAGGAGGCGATATCATATGGAACAGGAATTTGATGTTGAGATAAAGGAAGTGCTTTCACGAGTGCAGAAAGTAAAGGCAGAGTCGCTTGACGATGCCATCAATAAGGCAATGGATATGTATTATGCAGAGCAGATAGTCCTTGGAGCAGAGGACATGAAGGGAGTTGATTTTACGCCTATCAGCGAAGGTCAGCTCCCTTCTTCATTAAAAGAAAACGGAGGAAGAGCAAGATGAAAAGTGATTCAACAACAGTAATTAAGAACATGGAGTTTTTAGTAAAGGAACTTCATAAGGAGTGGGACAGATCGGGTGCTTCTAAGGCATCCGTTATTATTTCCCTTGAGGAAGTAGATGGTATCAATGATAAGTTAAAAGAGATTATCTATCAGACACAGAAGTCAGTCGATGAGGATGAGCTGACCTTTAAACAGAGCATTGCAAAGTCCAAGGAGTGCTATGTGCTTCTTCGTGTGGTGCGTAAGATTGCAAAGAAAAAGGATAAATGCGAAAAACAGGCAATCGACAATGAATTTGCAATCGAGCTGGATAAGGATGAGTTAAAGCTATTTAAAGGATTGTTTGCAGAGATGTTTAAGTAGAGGAGGACAAAGGTATGGGCGTTGATATGAAGGTCAAAGCGATATACGATTCTGAAATTGGTAACATCACCAGATCAGAAAAGAACTGGAAGGATGTGTTAAAGGTCGCAGGTCAGTTATACCGCTATGAATTTGACAATATCGTTATGGTAACAGCTCAGAGACCTCCGGAAAAAAGCACACTCATGGCAGATTATGATACCTGGAAAAAGGTGGGAAGATATGTAAAGCGTGGTGCGAAAGGCTGCGCTATCTTCCCGTCAAGGGCACTGAATCCACGCATGAGGTATATCTTTGATATCAGTGATACCGGAGGGAAAAATGTCAAACTGACATGGGACCTTGAGGGAGAAAATCTTAAGGATTATCTGGATTTTCTTGTGTCAGAAGGTCAGATTGAGCAGTACGATAACAGCGACAGGGAGTCTCTAAAAAATATATTAAAACAGTTTACAGGAACAGATGTTTGGCTTATAATAAAAGAAGAGTTCGGAGACCGAATGACCGAGCTTATGCAGCTATCAGGTAGTGTGATAAAGGAAGAAAGTAAGAAACGCAATGGCTTACAGCAGGAAATGGACATGGAGCAGCTTGTATATGCAAGTGTCATGTATGCTGTAGGGACGAGATGCGGATTTGACTTATCTGTGCAAGAACAGGATTTCAGTCAGATCGTAAATATCAAAGACGAAGAGATCATTTACCGTCTTGGTTCCATTGTATGCGATGTCTCCTGTAGTGTTCTTAGAGAATTTAGTCGTAACTTAAAGGCAATCGAGAGCGAAAGGAGAATTGGATATGTTAGAAGAAATGACTTACAAGGAAGTGGACGGACTGCTTTATCCGCAGATAGAGATGCCGGACGAGACGGAGGATCTCACGAAGCTGGGCAAATACGGAAGGATGGCGATGAACTATCTAAAGGAGAACGAGCCGGCAAGATACAAGACGCTGATGAGATTCGGGAAGATGTACGAGAAGATGTCAGCGGTAGAGGAGGAAGCGAACCAGCTGTACGACCAGTTAGAGATGCAGTATCTGGCGAAGCACAAGCCACAGAATCCGTCATCGACAATGGAGATGTGGAAGATAAGAGAGCAGGCGAAGATGAAGGCAGAGGAAGTGGTACTCCATCAGATAGTGATGCGATTCCACTAGAATCAGATGATACAGAACTGAATAGGGAACTTGATGAAATCAATTCATTGGGTGTCAGTAAGGAAGCCGAATATACACAGGCTTCCTTTTTTTTCGACCAGAACGGGCAGGCAAGCATTGGCACCATTCATACTGAGGACGAAAACAATAATCAGTTTATGCGTCAGTTCGAGCAGGACAGAAAAGCTGCATTAGCAGGTAAATACAATTATCTGAATCCCAAAAAGTCTGCAACAGTACCAGGTGATTATATCAAACAGGTGCTTATGAGAGGTACAGGCTTTGTCGGTGGCAAGGGCAGGGTATGCAAGATTTTTGAAACAGAGATTGATGCAGGAACCAGGGCAAAGCGTATCAAAGCAGAGTATGGTCAGGGAGGTGCAGGCTGGCCGGTTGACGGACTGGGACTGCACGGATATGACACATTTCATGGGAATGGACTGCGTTTTCAGTGGCGAGATGAGGATGGAGAGGTTGAAGGATATGTTTCGTGGAAAGATATCGAAAAAGAGCTTGGTGTCCTTATTCTTACAGGGGAATACCAGCCTGAGACACCTCGTATTGATGAGCTTGCGATGGACGGACTCCGTGAGGATGATGAGGTCATTGATGCCGAATACCGGGAAGTGGAACCGGAGGAGGCAGAATCAGAGATTGATGATTATGCAATACCGGATGAGCCGGAGAGCTATGCTTCTAACAGAGATTATGTAAGTGCAAAAGGCATGACACCACAGGAAACTGCCGATGAAGACCGCATGGTAACACAGGCAGAATATGGTGCTGAGATAGAAGCTGAAACATCTGAAAAAGATCCGTCAGAGCTTCAGTATATTACACCGATTGATTATGCTAAGCGTATTGCAGAGCTTGATGAAGACCTGCGTGATGCGGCGGAGATTCTTGTAACAGATTGCAGCTGCTACACTCCGTTTAGGGCATTCCTTATGGATGTGGTGCAGTCTGATTTTGCATTTATGCCCAATAAACTTGACCTTATCAGGGATATTGCATTAGGGACAGATAATGCAGAAAGAAAGGCATATTCCAACAATAAGTATGGTCTTGTGGAGTACTCAATCAGAAGCGGATATGTGAAGATCAGCTATAAGAACAGGAATGGTGTGCGTAAAGAAGGTGCTCTCGATTGGCGTGAGTTATATGAAATCTTATCTTATATGGTAAAACAGCCATTTTACTGCGGAGAAGACCAGAAGAAGTATTATCAGGAGACAAAGCAGAAGGCTGACAGGGATAAGATGAATCCGGTCTATAAGAGATTCTTTGATATCGAGGATAGTGTAAAAGCCAATCGTCTTGAAACCAGGGAAAGAGCAATAGCGAATGGCTGGGAAACCAAGATTGATGAGAATGGACATGTGGTTTCAGATGATGCAGTATCAGTATCTGTGGATGATATTCAGGCTGATACAGAATCACAGGAAACTGTAGATTTTACACCAAAGCAGGAACCAGTACAGCAAGTAGAAAGTCTTGAAAATGAGAAGAATGTTGACAGGCAGACGAAGCACAATTTCCACTATAACCTCTGGAAAATGGAAAAAGGCGGTCCCAAGACCAGATACCAGTGGAATATGGATGCAATCCGCACTTTAAAGCAGATTGAATCAGAAAACAGGATTGCCACACCGGAGGAGCAGAAAGTTCTGTCGAAGTTTGTCGGATGGGGCGGACTGTCACAGGCATTTGACGAGGAAAACGCAGGCTGGAGCAAAGAGTACAAAGAACTCAAAGAGATGTTATCGGATGAAGAGTATGCTGCAGCTAGGGCAACAGTAAACAATGCCTTTTACACTTCACCGGAGATTGCCATGTGCATAAATTCGGCACTTGTCCAGTTTGGTTTCAGAGGCGGCAATGTATTAGAGCCATCTATGGGTATCGGTAACTTCTTTGGAAGTATGCCGGCACCTATGCAGAGAAGTAATCTGTATGGGGTGGAGCTTGACAGCATTTCAGGAAGAATTGCAAAGCAGCTTTATCAGAATGCCAATATCAGTATCACAGGATTTGAGAATACCACATATCCGGATAACTTCTTTGATGTGGTTGTCGGAAATGTGCCATTTGGTGATTATAAGGTATTTGATCCAAAGTACAACAAGTATAACTTCCGTATCCACGATTATTTTCTGGCAAAAGCACTTGATCAGGTAAGACCGGGAGGCATGGTTGCAGTAATCACCACAAAGGGAACACTTGATAAGGCAAATCCTACTATCCGAAAGTATCTGGCTGAAAGAGCAGAGCTTGTGGGAGCAGTAAGACTTCCGAATACAGCATTTAAAGATAATGCAGGAACTGAAGTGACAGCAGATATCCTGTTTTTGCAGAAGAGGGAGAGAAAGATTGATATTGAGCCTGACTGGGTCCACCTTGGTGTAACTGAGAATGGCATTGCAGTCAACTCTTATTTTGCAGAGCATCCGGAGATGATGCTTGGATCTATGGAATATGACACAAGGATTTACGGACAGGACAGCAGATATACAGTCTGTGTGAATAATGATGAGAACTTCAATATGTACGAGGCTCTCAATAAGGCAATCGGAAATATCAAAGCCCAGATGACAGATTTTGAGAGAGTGGCAGATGAGGCGGAGCAGACAGAGGAAGTTATCCCGGCTGATCCGGATGTGAGAAACTACACTTACACATTTTATGAAGGAAAGCTCTATTACAGGGAAAATTCTGAGATGGTAAGAAAAGAGGTATCACAGACTGCCGAGGAGCGAATCCGAAGCCTTGATGAAATCAGACAGATAACAAGAGAGCTGATTGATATCCAGATGGATGGCTGCAGCGAGGAGGAGCTTTCTGATAAGCAGAGACTTCTTAATGTAAAATATGATGCCTTCGTAAAGCAGTATGGAGCCATTACTTCAAAAGCAAACAGAATAGCATTCAGGGATGACAGCGATTATCCACTTCTTTGCAGTCTTGAGGAAGTAAACGAAGATGGGGAGGTGAAAAAAGCGGATATGTTTTATAAGCAGACGATTAAGGCAAAGACTGTCATAGACAGGGTAGAGACCGCTGTGGAAGCATTAAATGTATCCGTCAATGAATTTGGATATGTAAATCTTGCCTATATGCTTTCTATCTATGAGCCGGATATTACAAATGCAAAGGAAGAACTTGCAGAAAAGTCCGGACAGACAGTGGATGAGATAACTCTAAGTGACGATGCTTTGGCAGAGCTTAGAAGGGCAGTTCTTGTGGAAGAGCTGGACGGACTGATTTTCCTTAATCCCGACCGCTACAACGAGAATAATCCGGACATCGGCTGGGAGACAGCAGACGAGTATCTTTCCGGAAATGTGAGAGACAAGCTTCGTGTAGCAAAAGCTATGGCGGCTGATACAGACAATCCGCAGGCAGAAAGATTTGTAGGAAATGTGGCGGCACTTGAAAAGGCGCAGCCGGAATGGATTGAAGCTTCAGATATTGATGTAAAGATTGGCACAACATGGATTGAACCGCTTGATTATGAGCAGTTTATCTATGAACTTCTCAATACACCAAGACGGGCAA
>OLFZ01002992.1_pt1 | contig 9996 bp, 8 predicted proteins | sample 1604861 | NCBI WGS metagenome assembly OLFZ01 (sample SAMEA3888895, study PRJEB22519) | human gut metagenome | biome: human gut; feature: human-associated habitat; material: faeces | place: Denmark | collected 2011 | reverse complement strand
CTTGTCTGTAGGTGTCGGAATGGCGATGGCTGCCAAAATGGATAAAGCTGATTATAAAACGTATGTATTGATGGGAGATGGTGAGCAAGGGGAAGGTTCTATATATGAAGCTGCTATGGCAGGAAACCAGTATAAATTGGATAATCTGGTAGCCATTATTGACCGTAATCGTTTGCAGATCAGCGGTACAACCGAGGAGGTCATGTCATTGGAGAGTATGCGTGACCGCTGGACTGCTTTCGGCTGGGATGTGTTGGAAATGAATGGGGATGAAATGGAAGATATCATCCGGATTTTCCATTCTATTGATTATACGAATAAAAAGCCTCATTTGCTTATCTCTCATACTACAAAAGGAAAAGGAGTGTCTTATATGGAAGGCATTGCAAAATGGCATCATGGCGTGCCTACAGCCGAACAATATGAAGAGGCTGTTCGCGAGGTATCCGAAAGAATTGAAAAACTAGAAAAAGAAAACAATGGCAAATAATATGATAGCGTGCAGAAAGAGCTTTACAGATACATTGCTGGAGTTGGCTCGTCAGGATAAAGATATTGTGGCGGTTACAACAGACGCCAGGGGGTCTGTTACTTTGGGAGATTTTGCAAAAGAATTACCCGCACAGTTTGTAGAATGTGGAATAGCCGAACAGGATGCGGTAGGAATATCAGCAGGTTTGGCACATAGCGGAAAAAAAGTGTTTGTATGTGGCCCGGCTTGCTTCTATGTGGCACGTAGCTTGGAACAGGTGAAAGTTGATTTGGCTTACAGTCAGAATAATGTGAAGATATTGGGAGTGAGTGGTGGTGTCGCATACGGTGCTTTAGGGGCTACTCATCATAGTCTGCATGATATTGCCGTATTAAGAACTTTTCCGGGAATGAATATCGTTCTTCCTTGTGATGCCCGTCAGACACGCAAGTTGGTCAAACTATTGGTAGATTATCCTGAACCGGTGTATGTACGTGTAGGAAGAGCTGCTGTTCCCGATGTGTATGAGAATGATGATTTTGATTTTGTTCTGGGAAAAGCTAATATGCTGCTGGATGGTACGGACCTGACCATCATTGCCGCCGGAGAAACGGTTTATCATGCTTATCAAGCTGGTTTGATGTTACAGGAGAAAGGCATTAAGGCACGTGTGTTGGATATGTCTTCCATCAAGCCCGTTGATGCGGAAGCCATCAGGAAAGCGGCAGAAGAAACCGGAAGAATTATCACTGTGGAAGAGCATAGTCAGTTTGGTGGTTTGGGAGCTATTGTGGTTGAGACGCTTTCTGAAAATCCGGTTCCGGTACGTATTATCGGTATTCCCGATGAAAATGTAGTTCATGGAAACTCTCATGAAATCTTTGCTCATTATGGGTTGGATAAAGAAGGAATCTGTAAGGCTGCTCTTGAATTCATGAAAAAATAAACATGTCCTTTTAAAATCTAATAGTATGATTAGCAGAATAATTACCATAGATCAAAGTACTTCGGCAACAAAAGCCATGCTGTTCTCTGAAGATTGCGAATTGTTGCATCGGGTAAATATAGAACATCAGCAATTCTACCCGCAAAAAGGAAAGGAAAAAAAAAAAAAAAAAAAAAAAAAAAAAAAAAAAAAAAAAAAGAGCATGATGCCGAAGAAATCTATAAAAATACCATAGAAGCGATACATTGTCTGCTTGAACAAGAAGAAGTGAATGGAAAGGATATTTCTTATTCTCTTGCCATCACCAATCAGCGCGAAACGGTGGTTGTTTGGAACCGACATACCGGCAAGTCCGTTTATCATGCCGTGGTATGGCAATGCCAGCGGGGAGCGGCTATTTGCAAAGAACTGAAAGATAAGGGATACAGCGAACTGGTACAACGAAAGACCGGATTGCTTATCGATCCTTATTTTTCTGCCAGTGGTGCTAAGTGGATATTGGATAACGTGGAAAATGCACGTGAACTGGCAGAAAAAGGCGATTTGTTGATGGGAACTATTGATTCCTGGCTGATTTGGAAACTGACCGAAGGCAGGAATCATCTGACTGATTATACGAATGCGTCGCGTACCATGCTTTTTAATATTCATACTTTGGACTGGGATGAAGAGTTGTTGAAACTCTTCACTATTCCCCGGAATATGATGCCGGAAGCGTTGCCCTGTGATGCTGTTTTTGGAGAAACAACGATAGAGGGTTTGTTCAAATCTCCGATACAAATAGCAGGTGTTTTAGGTGATTCCCATGGAGCATTAACCGGTCAGATGTGTTTTGAGGCAGGTATGGGCAAGGTGACTTATGGAACGGGATCATCTGTTATGGTTAACATTGGAGAAGAGGCTGTCGCTGCTCCTGAAGGGCTGGTTACATCCGTCGGATTCTCGGCTTTGGGTAAAGTGTATTATGCTTTTGAGGGCAATATCCATTGCACCGGAGCCACTATCAAGTGGATGGTGGAGAAATTGGGATTGGTGGACTCGTTCAATCAAATTGAAACCTTGGCGACTTCGGTGAAAAATAATGATGGAGTCTATCTGGTTCCCGCCTTTACCGGATTGGGAGCTCCCTGGTGGAAACCGGATGCTAAAGCTGCCATCTGGGGAATGACACTGAATGCTGGAAAAGCGCATGTGCTGCGTGCAGGATTGGAATCCATTGCTTATCAAGTGAAGGATTTGATAGACATGATGACCCGGCAGGCAGGAATCGAGCTGAAAGCGTTGCGTGTTGACGGAGGCCCCACGAAGAATCAGTTCCTGATGCAGTTTCAGGCTGATATGCTGCATTCCGTCATTAACCGTTCGGAGATAGAGGAAGCTTCTGCATTGGGGGCTGTTGTCATGAATGGCTTTGCCCGTAAGAAATGGACTAGTTTTCAAGAAGCTGCTGCCATGCGTACCATTGATAATTGCATTACTCCCTGTATGGAGGAAAAGGAACTTCAATCCTTGTATAGCGGATGGCGTGAAGCTGTCAAAAAAGTAATAGGACAGAATAACTAACTGAATATATCGTAACTTTTAATACCATTAGAAATGAAAAACAAGAAGAAAATGTGTTTTGGTGTTATCATTGGAACACGCGCTTATTTTAACTCGGAATTAGCAAAAGATGTCCGTAAACAATTGTTGGAAACACTGACGAAAGAGGGCTATGACTATGTCATTCTCCCCGAAGATGCTACGCCTACAGGCAGTAGCAGTATTGAAACAAGAGAAGATGGCTTGAAGTGTGCTAAATTGTTCCGTGAGAATCGGGAACGTATAGATGGAATCATTGTTTCACTGCCCAATTTCGGTTTTGAAATCGGTATCATCAATGCCATCAGTGTGGCCGATCTGAATGTGCCTGTTTTGGTTCAGGCATGTGATGATGAGAATGACAAGGTGGATTTGGATAGCCGTCGTGACGCGTTCTGTGGTAAGATTTCCGTATGCAATAACTTGTATCAGTATGGCATTCCTTTTACTGATACTACACTACATACTTATTCTATTTATTCTGATTTGCTGGCAGCCGATATTAATAAGTTCGCTGCGATCTGCCGGGTGGTGAATGGTCTTCGTCATGCTCGCATCGGTGCCATCGGCACTCGTCCTGCCGGTTTCCAGACCGTCCGCGCCAGCGAGAAACTGTTGCAGGCATCGGGCATTACAGTCGTTCCGGTAGATCTTTCTGAAATCTTGTCTGCCGCCCGTAAGATTGAAGATGCTGATGAAACGTTACAAGCAAAACTGAAAGAAATCAGACAATATGCTGCTGTTCCCGAACAATACAATGATAAACTGATTTTGCAGGCTAAATTTGGTGTGGCTGTAGAACAATGGATGGAAGCCAATGAAATTGATGCTGTAGCTATCCAGTGTTGGGACTCTTTGGAGCAAAACTATGGTTGTGCAGCTTGTGTGACTATGAGTATGTTGAGTGAAAAATTAATCCCTGCTGCTTGTGAAGTGGATATTGCCGGTGCAGTGTCTATGTATGCGTTGACATTGGCTTCCGGTCGCCCGTCGGCATTGCTTGACTGGAACAATAACTTTGCCGAGGATCGTGACAAGTGTGTGTGTACACATTGTGGTAACTTCCCTAAATCATTTGTAATGAATGAATTGAAGTTAGGAACATTAGGAGTATTGGGTAGAACCTTGGGTAAAGTACACACTTTCGGTGCCGTTTACGGTAAAGTAAAACAGGGTGATTTTACATTCTTCCGTATCTCGACAGATGATACGAAGGGTTGTATCAAGTCTTATTTGGGTAAAGGTGACCTGACTGATGATCCATACGGAATGGATGGTTGTATAGCAGTAACCAAGGTGGATAATTTGCAGCCGCTTATGAAATATATTTGTAAGAATGGATTCGAACATCATGTGGCTATGTGCCGTGGCAATGTGAAAGATATTTTGGCGGAAGCTATTGAAACTTATCTGAACTGGAATATCTATATTCACGAATAATATCGATGAAATATGATATTGGTAGATAATTACTTTTTGGCAATCCTCTGCTGTGTTATTTGCTGTGCCTGCTGGGGCTCTTGGGCAAATACGCAGAAGATGGTTGCCGCCAAGCAATGGAGCTTTGAACTGTTTTATTGGGATTTGACCGTCGGTCTGTTCCTTACAGCTTTATTGGGGGCGGTGACTTTGGGAAGTATGGGAAGTGAAGGCCGTACCTTTTTTCAGGATTTGGCAGTCATGGACTGGTCTAGCATTCAATATGCATTCTTGGGCGGTGTTGTGTGGAACTTTGGCAATATATTTCTTACCGCAGCCATTGCTGTAGCCGGAATGTCAGTAGGTTTTCCTATCGGTGGAGGCTTGGCCTGGATTGGAGGTATTGTATTCAATTATTTATTAATCTCTTTGGCCGGTCAGACCTATCAGGGAAATCAGCTTTTACTATGGAGTGGTGTGTTAGTCATCATTATCGCTATCTTGATTTGCGGAAAAGCATATGGAAAGTTATCATCCGGTAAAGCTTCCACACCCAAGAAAGGTATCTTGTTGGCTATTATGGCAGGTATTGCTATCATGTTCTTTTATGGATTGGTTGTAAAATCCCTGGATCCGCAGTATGTGGCCGGTGGAACCGGAACATTGACTCCTTATACAGGTGTGTTCTTCTTTGCGGTAGGTATATTGGTTAGTACACCGATATTTAATACATTCGCCATGAAACATCCCGTGGAAGGCAGGGTAGTGACCATGAAAGATTACTTTGCCGGCGATGCCAAGACCCATCTCACAGGTATGCTGGGAGGCTTTATCTGGATGGGCGGCATGGTGATTAGTTTTATGGGAGCAGGTGCTGCCAATCCGGCTATCTCATACGCCCTTAGCAACGCGGCCCCTGTGGTGGCCATGATATGGGGAGTCTTTGTCTGGAAGGAGTTTAAAGATGCTCCGAAAGGAACCAATAAACTGATTGCGGCTATGTTCTCCTTGTTTATTATCGGATTAATAAGCATTACTTTGTCAAATTAAAAATTAGATGAAGAGAAATTATAAAATAGGGCTTGTAATGAAGTCGTTACAAGCCGATTTTTTCAAAGTGATGAAAGAAGGGGCCATTCAGTATGCGGACCCTCTTCCGTTTTTGGATTTGATTTGTGTGGGAACGGCTACACAGACAGAGGTAAAGGAACAGATTGACTTGGTGTATTCTTTGATTCATCAGCAAGTCGATGCTATCGTATTGGTTCCTATAGATTCAAAAGCCTTAGTTCAGCCTGTAGTAGAGGCTGTCAGGAAAGGAGTTCCGGTAATCAATATTGATATCCGGTTGGATACTCAGCTATTGGAGCAGGCAGGAGTAGAAGTGGCTTTTGTGGGACCGGATAATTTTGCGGCTGCGTATGAAGTGGGTAAATTATTGGGTAAGAAGTTGCGGAATGAAGATAAAGTTGCTATTATTGAAGGATTGGCGGCAGCCGATAATGCACAGCAGCGTAAAAGAGGTTTTATCAAGGCGATAGAAGAAAAAGGGTTAAGATTGGTGGCATCCGAACCGGCCGACTGGGAAACGGAGAAAGCCGCCGAAGTTTTTCAGGCTATGTGGATGCGGTATCCTGATTTGAAAGCTGTATATTGCAGCAATGATGCGATGGCGTTGGGGGTTCTTCAGCAGATGCAAGAAAAAAATTGCTATCTGCCTGTAGTGGGCTTTGATAATGATGCGGTAATGAAAGAATTTCTTTCTACGGGAAAACTGGTTGCAACAGCTGATATTTTCAGCTCACAGATGGCTGTCCGGGGCATTGAGTTCGCTTTGGATGTATTGGAGGGAAAAATAGAGAATAGAGGGGTTCATTCTACAGCTTACGAAATTATTAAACAATGAGTTCGTAGGGAAACGGTCCATACTGAGATATGCACTTAAGGCACCGGCTGTTTAACTTCTTAATATTGCCGGCAATGAGCAATATTAAGAAGTATTCTTTTTACGAATGAAATATTTAGTGTAATTTTGTGGCTCAAAATAAATTAAATAGAATCATTATGGCAGCAAAACCAGGTATACCTAAAGGAACGAGAGATTTTTCGCCGGTGGAAATGGCGAAACGTAACTATATATTCAATACGATCCGTGATGTGTTTCATCTTTTCGGCTATCAGCAGATTGAAACTCCTTCTATGGAGAATTTGTCTACCTTGATGGGAAAATACGGTGACGAAGGGGATAAGTTATTGTTTAAGATACAGAACTCAGGTGATTATTTCAACGGCATTACCGATGAGGAATTGCTGAGCCGCAATGCGGTAAAGCTGGCGAGCAAGTTCTGTGAAAAAGGATTGCGCTACGATCTCACCGTACCTTTTGCCCGCTATGTGGTGATGCATCGTGATGAAATAAGTTTTCCTTTCAAACGTTATCAAATCCAACCGGTTTGGCGTGCGGATCGTCCCCAAAAAGGGCGTTACCGTGAGTTTTACCAATGTGACGCCGATGTGGTAGGCAGCAATTCTTTATTGAATGAAGTGGAGCTGGTACAGATGATAGACCGTGTATTTGGTAAATTCGGAGTACGTGTTTCAATTAAAATCAATAACCGTAAGATATTGACCGGTATTGCCGAGATTATCGGGGAGGCTGATAAAATTGTAGATATCACCGTAGCCATTGACAAACTGGATAAAATCGGATTGGAAAATGTAAATGCGGAATTGGCTTCTAAAGGGATTCCTCAAGAGGCTATTGATAAATTGCAGCCGATTATTTTATTGAGTGGAAGCAATGAAGAGAAATTGGAAACTTTGAAGACTGTCCTTGCTACCAGTGAAGCGGGATTGAAGGGAGTGGAAGAAAGTGAATTCATATTAAAAACCGTGTCTGCACTGGGTGTGAAGAGTGAAGTGGAATTGGATTTGACTTTGGCTCGCGGCTTGAATTATTATACGGGAGCAATTTTTGAAGTGAAGGCCTTGGATGTGCAGATTGGCAGCATCAGTGGTGGTGGCCGTTATGATAATCTGACCGGTGTCTTTGGTATGGATGGTATGTCTGGTGTAGGTATCTCTTTCGGAGCCGACCGTATTTTTGATGTGTTGAATCAGCTGGATTTGTATCCGAAAGAAGCGGTGAACGGAACCGAGCTGTTGTTTGTAAACTTCGGTGATAAAGAAGCTGCTTATTGTCTGCCTATCCTGGTAAAAGTCCGTGAAACAGGGGTACGTGCCGAAATTTATCCGGATGCTGCTAAAATGAAGAAGCAGATGGGATATGCCAATGACAAGCAGATTCCTTTTGTCGCTATTGTTGGTGAAAATGAAATGAACGAAGGGAAACTGACTTTGAAGAATATGACTACAGGCGAGCAGTCACTGGTTACACCGGATGAGTTGTTGGCAGTAGTGAAAGCTTGATCTCATCAAGCGGATGTTGTCGGAATAGTCCGGTATATTCATCCGTGATTATCTATGCGGATTAACAGATTATTTTTTTTCTTCCGTCACTATATCTCCTTTAGAATCAGTGAGATGTGGTGAAGGAAGTTCTTTTTCCCCTCCGAAATGGTTTGTTCTCCTTTCCCTGTGTGGAGTCGGCCTGATAGCTACCGGTCATTATGGCAGATGTGTTTAGTACTCCTTTTTATATTCTCGTCCGTTTTTTTTGTAGCTTTGTCTGTCTTCTTTTGTTGTTTCACTTAGGTGACAATGCATTGGCACCTAAGTGGAGAGGCGTAGTCACCCAAGTGATACGATTGCTTCACCTTGGTGAAACTATAAATTCAACTAAGTGTTTGCACGATAAGGCCTTGTAAATGAAGTAAATGGATGAACCATCATGTAGGACACATCAAGAAGGAAAATCTATGAGCCTTCAGAAACAATGGTAAAAAGACACATACATACCGGTTAAGGGGAATTACGGAACCTTTTACACCACAAACCTTTGAAGATAAATGGTTTGTGGTGATGGAAACAAAAAAGAACAGATGTCTTTTTAATACGCTATCTTATCCAATATCCCGTTCAAGTGTGCAATAGCCACTCCATAATTAGTCATGGGAATCTGTTGCTTACGGGCATTATCAATCCGGTTTAGTACATATTTGCGATTGAACATGCAGGCTCCGCAATGAATGATTAAGTGATAGGGTGTCAAATCCTCCGGAAAGTCTGTACCTGCAACGATATCTATTTGCAACTCTTCACCTATCTTTTTACGCAACATACGTGGAAGCTTTACTCTGCCTATGTCCTCGGTGGCAGGGGCATGAGTGCAGGCTTCTGCTATCAATACCCGTGATTGTGGGGTGAGGCGGTCTATGGCTGAGGCTCCTTCCATATAATAGAGTATATCCCCTTTATATCCTGCCATCAGAACGGAAAAAGAGGTGAGAAGGCTTTCTGCCGGTTTTTGCTCATAAACGGCATGAAAAACTTGGGAGTCGGTTATGATTAGTTTCGGAGGATAGGACAGAGCCTGCAAAGTGGCGGCTATTTTATCGGTTGTACAGCTCATTACCAGACATTTTTTGTCCAATAATTCGCGCATCGTCTGTACCTGTGGAAGGATGAGACGGCCTTTGGGAGCCTGTATATCTTGCGGCATGACTAAGAGCACTAAATCTCCTTCTTTAACCAGATTTCCGGTAATGGTTTGTTGCCCGAAATCTGCCGGTAACTTTTCCAGAATAGCTTGAAGTATTTTCTCTATGCCCGTCTGTTCTTTTGCGCTGATAATGAGAGGATTTTGACCGCATTCTTTTTCTATACGATCCCTTGTGGATGCTATGTCTTTTCGGATATCAGCTTTGTTCAGTATCAGGATAACCGGAATATTCCTTTTATTTAACTGCTCCATCCATTGTTTTTCATCCTCGCAATTGCCGTCTTCACAAAGAAGTAAGGCAATATCTGTCCGTTCGATGGCTTTCAACGTACGGGTTATGCGCATTTCTCCCAATTCCCCTTCATCATCAAATCCGGGAGTATCGATAAAGAGACAAGGACCGATATGTTGAATTTCCATCGCTTTGCTGACAGCATCTGTTGTTGTACCGGGAATATCCGATACAAGGGCGGTGTCTTGTCCGGTCAAGGCATTGATTAGAGAGGACTTGCCGCTATTGCGTTTTCCGAACAGGACGATATGTAGCCGGTTGGCAGCGGGAGTGTTGTTTAGACTCATATTTTATTGGGCTTGAATTAGGTTCATTATCTGTATTGAAAAGGTTGCTTGACGCATGAGCGGTTAGAATCTGAAATCTCGTTTCCCTTCTTCTATCTCTTTCAGATTACGAATTGCTATTTCTTTTATTTTCGGATTGGGAATATGTTCCAACTCTTTTTTTATCAGTTGGATTCCTTTGGCTCGTGTATCCGGTGCCGCATAATCTTCCAGATACTCTTTCAGTGTCATCAATGCATTGGGGGCGCAGCAGTTGGCGATTTGTCCCGATTTGACTAATGACATAAAACGGTCGCCTGTACGCCCTGCCCGATAACATGCTGTACAGAAACTGGGGATATGCCCCAAGTCGAGCAGCCAGTTCACTACCTCGTCCAA
>OLFZ01002986.1_pt1 | contig 10013 bp, 8 predicted proteins | sample 1604861 | NCBI WGS metagenome assembly OLFZ01 (sample SAMEA3888895, study PRJEB22519) | human gut metagenome | biome: human gut; feature: human-associated habitat; material: faeces | place: Denmark | collected 2011 | reverse complement strand
GAAAGAGTCGTGGCGTAAACGACTGGAACAAAAACCAGACAAAATAAGATTCGCTATCCCTGACGGGGACATAAAACCCGCAGGATACATTGTTATGCAATATTCGGCCAAAGAAAGCCGCCCTGTGCAAGCTTATCTACGTTGGGCCAACCGCATTCCACAAATTTTAGGGAAATATGTTTCCGGAGAAATTCCACCTACCAGATATACTGTTGAAAACGACCGATATTGCATTGCCTTGCTAAAACATTATAGAAGTTTAGCCCCCATGTCAATGGAAGTACATAAACCCATTTTCCTGCTAAAGCCAGCAGACGGGGCAATCGGGGCACATCTGTATGCAGTCAAGAAAAGTTACGAAGAATTTAAAAACCTGGTAAATAATATCTTGAATCATTGTGAATAAGGGCAAAGTGCTATCGTTTTCCACTATGGTTTCTGTATCAGCACCGTTGCATATGCAGCTATTCCCTCCTGTCGTCCGGTAAAGCCTAACTTCTCGGTTGTCGTCGCCTTGATGGAGATATCTTCTACATCTACTTGGAGGACGTCAGCCATCACCCGTTTCATTTCGGGAATATGTGGATTCAGTTTCGGACGTTCGGCGGCGACAGTCGCATCTATATTACCCAATGTATATCCGGCATCACGAAGTAATTCCATTGTATCGAACAACAGGATCTTGCTGTCGATGTCCTTATATTCACCTGCCGTATCGGGGAAATGATAACCGATATCACGCATATTAGCTGCGCCCAACAGGGCATCACAAATAGCATGAATCAAGACATCCGCATCACTATGCCCTTGCAGGCCCATCGTATGCTCTATTTTCACTCCGCCCAGCCACAAATCACGCTCCGGAACCAATGCATGCACATCATATCCAAACCCAACCCGCACTTTCATCACTTTCAACTTTTAACTTTCAACTTTCATCTGAACAAGTTCTTGATCCCGTCCATATCAAAAGACAGGGAGAAACGAAGTGTCTGGTCCAACGGGTTCTGCGGAACCGTACTAATCAGATAAGCAGCATCCAACTGGAACACGCTCATACGGAAACCGGCACCTACAGAAAAGTATTTACGGTTACCGACATTCGCATTCTCGTAAAAGTAACCACCACGGACGAAAAACTGCTGGTTATAACTATACTCGGCTCCGACCGAAACCATGATCTCTTTCAGCAGGCCGTTAGGTGAATCGGTAAAAGACTTCAACATACCGGAAAGGCTCGACCATGATTTATAGTCGTCCACACGCGTCTGGTAATCGGCATCAGTCTCTCCTTCTTCCTTTTGCGGAGCATACGGGACCATGTATTTGTTCAGGTCCAGATAAACGCCGATCTGGTTGTAATCGTCAATCGGATAAAGCAAACCGGTCCCCAACGTCAGCTTTGCCGGAAGGTACTGGTTCGTATTACCCCCGTCATACGAGATCTTACTCCCTATATTCGACAGGTTGAAACCAAAGCTCCACAATGCCTCGGCATTACCCATCAGCACATATTTTTCCAGATAACCGGAAATATCGGCAGAAAAAGCATTGCCCGCATTGCTTTCGTCATTCTGGTCCGTCCCCATATCCGAACGGATGTAACGCAAGGTTACCGCCATTGAATAGGACTCGGACAGCTTGCGACTATAAGCCACGTCGAACGCCATCTCATACGGGTTCAAACCATAAGGGACATCCCCGATGTTCTCCCATATATTCACTTCACCTAACGAGAAATAACGCAAAGATGCACTGATAGCCTGTAAATCGCTATTTCCTAATTTGTAGTAACCGGTCATATTCACCAAGGCCACATCATTGACCAATTTACGCAACCACGGCGTATATGACAAACTGACTCCCGCCTTACTTCCCATAAAAGCATATTTGGCAGCATTCCAATACTGCGAGTTGATGTCCGGCAAAGTCGCCGCGCCCATGTCTCCCATACCGCCGCCTCGTGCATCCGGAGCGATGTTCAACGAAGGAACCGCCATTTGGAGCAAAGAAGGATTATCCTGTCCCCAAATCATCGCAACCGAAGCGAAGAAGTTAAGTATTATAACGAGTACACCGATTCTGAATTTACTTATCATATGTCTATCCTTAAATTTATTTTCCGATTCAGTAGGGACGATTCACGAACCGCTCCTACTGCATTATAAACTGAATAATCCGAACTTTATTGTATGCTCAAATAAAATTCCTACTTTTGTCTTTTGAGTATGAAAGATATACAATCGACAGGCAAAGTTAAAGCATTATTTCTTCTGATGCGCCCTTTCCAGTGGGTAAAAAACATCATCTTGTTCCTTCCCATGTTTTTTGCACAGGAGATAGGAGATACGGACAGGCTGTGGAATGTTGCAATCCTGTTTGCCGGTTTCTGCTTGCTCACCAGTGGTGTATATATTTTCAACGACTTGATGGATGCGGGTGAAGACCGCTTGCATCCGGTCAAACGATTCCGTCCGATCGCCTCCCGGAAAGTTTCTCCGATGGCCGCCCTTGTCTTCATGTTCCTGCTATATGCGACGAGTGCATTATGTTTCAGCTTCATGTATACAAGCAACAACCAGATCTGGTTGTTGTCAGGAGGATATATCCTCCTGAACTTAGCCTATACGCTTTACCTCAAACAGGTACAGATCATAGATGCCATGATTGTCGCCTGCGGTTTCATCATCCGGCTTGAAGCGGGAGCTGCCGCCGGGGAGATAGAACTTTCGCACTGGCTGATTATCATGACATTCATCCTCTCCCTGTTCCTCGCTTTTGCCAAGCGCCGGGACGATTTGCTCAATTTCATGGAGACCGGACAGATTTCACGTAAGAATATTACCGGATATACGATCGACTACCTGAACGTGATCCTGTCGTTTCTCTCTTCCATCATAGCCGTGACTTACATATTATATACGCTTTCGCCCGAAGGGACGTCGAGGAGCAGCGAATACCTGTATGCCACAGTTCCTTTCGTACTGGCAGGCATCATGCGCTATCTGCAAATCATCCTGGTGGAGAAGAGCAATTGCAACCCGACCGACATCCTCTTACAGGACCGTACTTTGCAGTTGACCGTGGCCGGCTGGTTTATCGTATTCGCTTTACTTATTTATTGATATGGCAATCGCAATATTCGACTTCGACGGAACCATCATTTCCCGCGACTCTTTGCCGGATTTTCTGATTCAGGCTTGTGGACGGAAGGCTTTCCTCCTGCGACTCCCCTGGATTATCCTGCTGAAAGGAGCAGCCTTAACGGGCATTCTCTCCACGCACCGGGCCAAAGAGCTTGTGATCACCTCTTTCCTGCGAGGAATGAAGACGGAGGATTTCCAACAGGCTTGTCTCGAATATGCCTCCCGTATACCGGCTTTCGTCTATCCTGCGGCCTTGGAAGAAATACGCAGGCATCAGGAAGAAGGAAACAAGATCGCCATTATCAGCGCGTCCATGCCCGACTGGATACGCCCCTGGGCACAAACTGTCGGAATCCGGTTCGTGGAAGGAACAGGGCTGGAAGTTAGGGAGCAGACTTTGACCGGGCGTTTTTCCACGCCCAACTGTAAAGGAGGTGAGAAGGTACGCAGGCTCCGCCGGCTATATCCGGATTTCGCCTCCGAGACGCTGCATGTATATGGCGACAGTTCCGGCGACAAAGAACTGCTCGCCCTTGCAGATGTCCCCCATTATAAACCATTCAACAATAAATAAACATATACTATGATGCCATCCTGCCTGTCTATCCTGTTTCGCGCTCTCCGGATCGAGTGGAGAGAGACTAAGCGCACGTTATTTCCGACGACCCCGATAGAAACCGGGCTTTTCCTTTTCTTCTTCCTTCTTTACGGGTGTATCGGTTACCGGATGCTCTTTCATACGGAACTGATCGATGTACCCAACGGGGGAGCGGGAAGTTACTTGGGCTATGACAATCTATTCCATCTCCACACGCGCGGAGGAGCATTCGACATCAGCCATCCCTTTTTCGGCATCTTCCATTTGTTGAAAACACTGTTGACAATCCTGTTGACAACCCTGTTCAAAGAGAAAACTTCCGGTATTATTTGCCTGACACTGATGAACCTGTTGATAACCGGCGGACTGGTCCTGATCTATCGTTACCTGAAGCAGATCGTCCGGATTTCTTCTCGGCGGGCACTGTTACTGACAGGGTTCACGGGATGCTTTTTCACGACTGTTGTCTTATCATTCACCACAGAATCTTATCCGTTCTCCTTTTTCCTGCTCGTCTTCTCACTACTAATGCTTTCCAGGGAATACATGCTGACCGGATATATAAAAGGCCGGACGATCCTCTTTCTCTCTTTCCTGTGTGGAGGAATAACAATCACCAACGCTGCCAAACCGGCAATGGCCCTGTTCCTGAATAAAACTCCGTTCTGGCATAAAATACGGACGGGGGTCAAAATCATGCTGCCATTTGTCATTTGCGTAGCTGTCATCATGGGCTTTTACACCCTCAAAGCGAAACTGTTCAACCCGGAAGGCCCGTCTCCTATCGAAACGACCGGGCAACTCGGACAGTATTTTATCCACGACGAGACATTCGGTAAACAAGCACTGGTCGATTTCTGGGGCAATACGATTATAAGCACGCCTCTCACACAACAGTTAGTCGGGAAAGAGGTCGTATTGCGTCCCAGCGAATACCTGCACAGTTGGAACAATGCCGTAATCATGTTTCTGTTGTTTTTAGTCGCGGCCTCGGCTTTGCTCAATCTGAAAAACAAATATGTACAACTGCTACTTATGTACCTGAGTATCGATTTCGTGATCCACTTTATCATCCGCTACGGGATGAACGAGGCGATCCTGTTCGGTGGGCATTGGATGTTTGCAATCCCGATCCTGCTGGGCTGGCTATACACACGATTGCCGGTCCGCATGTACCGGATACTGGACTGGGTTATTATCGGATTCTTTGTCCTGACTGCAACGATAAACACGATGGAGTTTATGCGTTCCTTCTTATTCGCCTAAAATGATGAATTTCCTTGCTTTTGTCGCGTCTTTGGAATTATCGGTACTGATAGCTGCCCGGTAGATATAAACACCGGGACGCATACGGGCACCACCGGATGTCAGATCCCAGGAAACCGTATAGTTTTCGAACAGACCGGACGTTCCGCTTTCTTCATGTTTCCAAAGTTGTCGGCCTGCCAGATCGTAGACCATAATACCCACTCGCATCCGACTTTCGGGACGGTTGTGCATAAGATGGAAAGTCACTTGCTCACGGGCGATACCCGGTGTTGCGATCACATCGAACAGGAAGGGTTTCAGTCCCTCGACCACTTCAAAAGTAAATGTCCGCACGGTCGAGTTATTCAAGATATCCCACACCCAGAACTCCGCCGTATGTTTACCCGGCTCAAGCGCCGGGATCGGGAACTTCACGATACCGGTCCCATCTTCGCCAGGTAACAGTTCGTAATAACTGTTCAGGTTATAGCTCAGGACGGTCGATTCGTCTATTACCAGCATCATATCATGCCCGACACTGCTTCCCGTGATATTCACTCCGCTCTTATCCCATAACTCAGCGACAAAATAGGGAGTCGTGTTCACCTGGCCGCCATCTACAAATGTCGTATCATTCAGGTAAAGGGCACGGATTTCCGGACCGATCGTATCGGTTTCCGCCGTGTCGGAAGTTCCTCCGACAATGAAATTGTCGAAATTACCCTGTGCCTCATTGCCACTTTCCGTATCGACGGCATAGAGATTCATTTTCCCCTGCAAATTAGAATAGGAAATATCCTTCGGAACCGTAAAAGTAAAGCTGAACTTTCCGTTGCGCACGGAGTCATTCCCTATAAAAATCGTATTCGGATAGTCGGTGAATGTGAAAGCCGGACTGTCATCCTGATTGTTATGCTTCAAGCATGTGACGGTCATTTTGCTGTCTTTCACTGTCGGATTTACGATACCGGTAAAATCGGTTGCCAACTGTCCTGAAACATCCAACACCTCACCTTCAGCCGTGATCTTTTCCAAAGCTTTGAAAGAAACCGGGTTTTCCCCTACCGGCTGTCCATTTATCGCCGTCACTTTCATTCCATATTCCGGATAAGCCAGTTTGACAGCTGGATCTCCGATCAGACAAAATCCCATCTTCACCCGGTTCGTGTTATAACTTCCAGACGCGACTAAGGAACGCTTCATGGCTTTCATTGCATCTCCCAAACTACGCTTACGCCCGTTTACCCTGGAAAAAAGATTATGTAACAAATGACTGTCTATATAAGCATTATCAGGCCGATAGGCAACACGCACCGTCGTGAACAAAGCGATTCCACCGCTTTTGGTATTCAAAAAGACATCCTCTCCTGCCGATGTCTCCACATTGTCGAAACGAGTAAAATCACAGGTGGCAGTCACCCATACAGGCAGACAAGGATAGGTATACTGGGCGATATCCGTTTGCGTCACGACCTTCTCATCACTGAGTGCAGTAGTTCCCCCGTGCCCCGTATAATTGAACAACAAAAGACCGTCTTTTAAGAGCTTTTGCAAATTAGCCCGCACATCCGGATAACTTCCAGCTGTCTTATCCTTTTTATACGCGTCATAATATAATTTATGTATCATCAATTCAGGATGATCCCGATTAAGATGATCGGCCAACGAGTCTGCCTCCTCCATGTGTCCGATCGTAAAACGGTCGGCGTTATTTCCATCATCCGCCATAAAACAGAGATTGTTTTTCCAAGCGCCCGTATTTTTATTTTCAATGTAAGAGATCACCTTATCAACAGCGTTGGTTGCCTGGGCAACAGTACGTACGGGGAAACGTCCGATACCGATGTCTACCTTTTGTTCATAAATCTCCTCCCCGTTATTTGCATCATCCAAAAAGCCGAAATAATCGTCCACGACATAAGAATACTGATTCAACGACTCTTCCGTCTGATACGTCAGCAGCATATTGCTCATATCCACCGATTTCCAGGCGGAAGTCAATTTACGGTTGTCGAACGAGCCATCGCCGAACAGCAGTAAATATTTAGGAGCATCAGCTTCCGAAGTCTGCCGGTCGTAGAACATCTTCATAAAACGGCGATAAGCAGTTGCATCCGGTGTACCGCTGGAAAACTCGTTATAAATTGATTCTGGCGTCACCACCCGGACCGTCAGGTTATCCTTTGTCCGATGCGCTTCCGCCAAACGTTCTGCCTGCGTGGTAAAATTAGGCTGGGCAATAATGATCATATCTTGCTGTGGCAAAGCATGCAGATTCTGATTCGCCACCTCGCCGACCGTCACGGGAGCTTTGATCTGTGACGGTTTTACTACGACAAACTCCCTCAAGGAAGCGGAAGCAGGAATTGAAAAAGACAACTCTGTCCCGTTCAGAGACGTTTCCATCTGTTGCGGATTTACACCGTCGGTCACATCAAAAACCAGCGTACTGGCATCGGCTCCCTGAATCACAAAACGGGAAGCATTGCCTCTTGCCGAGAGGCTGCGGAAGAATGTATAATTGTCATATACTTTCAATTGCCTCTTCATCTGCAGACGGAAATAGTTCAAGTGTACATTCTTATGTCCGGTCGTACTGTATCCGATGTTGACCTTTACAGTCTCACCTTTATCAGCCGTCCAAGCTCTTTCGCGATACAGTTCCCGTGCCACTTCGTATTCGTCCGACGGGACAGACACGGAACCGGATATTAAAGCGTTTCCATCGACATTCATAGTAATCGTTCCGTTGCCACGGGAGATAAAAGACAGGGTGGCTTTTCCCTCGTCGTTCGTAATACCCGGAACCGATATCGTGAAATCACGGGATAAAGTAGAAGTAAACGATTCCCCATACAGTTCACGCCCGGAACTGTTCACCGATACCAACTCTTCTTCGTGCAAAACATAATCATCGAAAGTTGTCACTTGCAAAGTGGCTCCAGCAGCAGATGCAGCCTTCTCCATCGTACGCCCGGCTGTTTCTTTCTCGGTCACGAAATAATATCCGTAATTGGAATAGGGGTTGTTGGTGTGGATAAAGGACTTATCAGAAGTAGAATATTCCCATTTGCGCGGCCCTTTCCCATAAAACAACAGATAATCCGCACTCCTCCATACGGCTACCTCAGGGACATCATCAATATAGGTAGTAGAGAAATCTTCATCCAAAGGCCATCCTCCGTAGCCATAAACAGCTACTTTATCCAAATTGGAAAAGCCCATCTTTTTCAGATCGGCAGCCGTCAGTTTGTAAATACCATCTTCCGCCACCTGTATCTTCACCCATTTCCCGGAGTTCAATACCGACTCGGAGGCATATCGGCTACTATCCGCCCAAGCAGAAGTGAGCAGACCGAATACAAACAGCAAGACACATAAGATTCTCTTCATACGTTTTTTCCGTGTTATCTCACAAAGAAATCCAGCAGCTTCTGCTCGCCGATATATCCCTGCAAGTGGTCGTCTATCTTGACCGGCCCCACGCCTACCGGGGTTCCGGTGTAGATCAGATCACCTATCTTCAACGTAAAGAAACGGCTCACATAGGCAATGATCTTGTCGACCGGGAAAAGCATATCCTGTGTATTTCCCTCCTGGACGGTCTTGCCGTTAATATCCAGATGGAAAGGAATGCGGTTCACATCTCCCACACGCTCCAGTGGGACGAATGTCCCAAGAACAGCCGAATTATCGAACGCCTTGCTGATTTCCCAAGGCAGACCTTGCGCACGCAGCTTGTTTTGCAAATCGCGGGCTGTAAAGTCAATCCCTACCGTCACCTCGTTATAGTAACGATGGGCGAAACGTTCGGCTATGTTTTTTCCCAGCCGGTCTATCTTCACGACGATCTCCGTTTCGTAATGAATCTCCGAAGAGAAATCAGGAATGAAGAACGGTTTGCCGTCTTTCAGTAACGAAGAATCGGACTTCATAAAGATAGTAGGCTCCGATAATTTTAACGAATGATGCAGCTCTTTATTGTGAGCAGCATAATTCATTCCTACGGCTATTATTTTCATATATCAGTGATTGATTGAATTCAAGCGGTTGAACATCACAGCAAGATGGGCATACATAGAGGTATTTTGCACCACGATATCTTCCGGCACACGGATACGGAACGGGGTAAAGTTCCACAAAGCCTTGATTCCTCCGGCGATAATCAATTCGGTCACTTCCTGCGCCTTGTCGACAGGGACGGTAATCACTCCGATCGTCGCTCCGTATTCCTTCTGCTTGGCAGGAAAATCATCCATGTGGTAGACCGGTATCCCGTTAATCTCGGTTCCGGCCAATTCCCGACGGACATCGAAGCCTCCAACAATCTCCAATCCGTATTGTTTCAGACCGGAATCCTGCAACAAGGCGGCTCCCAAGCTACCGACACCGAACAGGAATGCTTTATGCTGCGCCGTAAAACCTAAGAAATCCTCCAACACATCCACCAGCGTACTGATTTCATAGCCGACACGTGTCTTCCCTGAAATATTCACAAAAGAGAGGTCTTTCGCCACCTGACTGGGGTCCACATTAATTTCTTTGGCAATCTGAGTAGATGATACGAAAGCTTCCCCTCTTCCTTTCATCAGTTTCAAAAAGGCAAGATACCACGGCAACCTTCTAAGGGTCGGCTCCGGCACTTTCCAGATTTGTTTCATTTCATCGTTAGCCATTGTTCAATCTTTATTAATGTAGCTCACAAAAGTACAATTTTTTTCTTTGGGAATAGAAAAATAGAACACGCTCTTTTCATAAAGCGTCCATCTGTTTTCGCCACCGATACGGACGATGACTATATAGATGTTCTTGCAAAACCAACCATCATACTATCATAATCGCCCGTATATTACTTTAAAACAACTCGTTACAGCATGACAGTTACCATTTTGCACTATTATTCATCTATCATAACCATCATAGTGAAAAACGATAACATACTGTATGTCAATTATACAATAAAAACAGAGACCGTCCGGGAATAGGTGCAAAACAGGTTAAAATAGCTTCATTTTTCATCA
>OLFZ01002979.1_pt1 | contig 10033 bp, 8 predicted proteins | sample 1604861 | NCBI WGS metagenome assembly OLFZ01 (sample SAMEA3888895, study PRJEB22519) | human gut metagenome | biome: human gut; feature: human-associated habitat; material: faeces | place: Denmark | collected 2011 | reverse complement strand
TGGAGTACATACTGAAGTTGTGGCAGGAACACCATATGCCAGGCGAAGTCATAGGTTTGACACCTTCTTGCAATTCCGTTAACTTTAGCAATGTAGATGGGGTGGAGGAATGGCAAGGCTTACATGGGTGTAAAGGCTTGGCGATTGCAGAATGGTTGAGATTGAACGCTAAAGAGCCTTATCGTTATATAATTCTTGATGACGAGGAGGATATCCTATTTGCCCAACGAGAACATCTTGTGTGCGTAGATGGCAGCAAAGGCCTTAGTAAAGCTGATGCAAGAGTTTCACTGAAAATCTTGAATGCCAAGAAGGTGAGCTGGGTTAAACGATGGTTTTATCATTTTTTAGAATTTTTGTTCCTCTATGTATTCTTGCAGGCAATTTTTTGGGCTTATATCTATTGGTTACCAAATCTGGGTCTTTGTAGGTTTGAATATCGGGCTGCTCAGTGGCATGAATGCCTACTTGATCATCATTTTCCTTGGCAATAATAATAAAAGCGGTAAATACGAATTAAACGTATTCACCGCTTTAACCATTTCATGAAGGAAGTTACCCATGAAGGTCAAATCTTGTATTTCTTCATAAGGTTCCTCAACCTTTCTGCCACTTCATCTCTAAGCCATCGAGGTTCCAACACTTCCATGGTATCCATGTTAGAGAAAATTTCTTGCTCGAAATCAAACTCTGGTTTCAGGTGATACTCAAAGATAGAGTATTCGTCAGTTCGCTTTGTCTCCTTTTGCGACGCATGGAGAGGAAGATTGCGTATGTAGTTACTCTGGAAGGCATCTACCTTGAGCACGACCTTTTGCACCTCAGAGCACTTGTTATTGATAATGCCGAAGCAATCCTTGAAGTATTCGGCAGGTTCCAAGTCCTCAGGCATCTTGAACACTTTATCTGAAATAATGACATTCTCCATGCGGTCCAGTGCATAGCAGCGGATATCGTTTGTGCCAGGACTATATGCAACCACATACCAACGTTTCTTGAAAGTTTTCAAGAAATAAGGATGAATATCAAATTCATGATACTCCTCGGTGTTGTAGCTATAGTAAGATATGAAGATGACACGGTTGTCACGCATGGCCTTAATGATGTCTTGAAGATAATTCCTGCCCGATGGCATGTCTTCCAGGAGTACCCTCTCCTTGAGCTTGCGGCTGTTACCTACCATGGCATTGAGCGAGAAGGCGTTGAGCAACCAGTTTCTGGCGCTTCCTTCCTCGAAACAGTCACCATACTCAATGTGATAGCGGAATCCGCTGCCGCATTCAATATTAATCTCAAACAGTTCCTCGATGGCATGGAGATTATTGATGAAGGTACGGCGAGAAAGTTCCGTTCCCTCGCTCAGATCAGAGTCCAACCACCTGTTTTGAATCTCCTTCAGGGTGATGCCACCCCTGTTCCTCGCCCTGTGGATGGTTTCCACGAGCCAGACATATTTGTTCAACTGATTGATAGCCATATTGTATAGTTTTTCTGTTTCTTAAAATTATGGTACAAAGATAATGAAAAGATAGGATAATATGTTGCACAAGTTGAAGAATTTTTGATGTGTGAAGTGATTTTACACCCATTTTTTCTATCTTTGCATTAAAAACATAGAAAGAAATGATGAATTGTAACAGAAACAGACAAATGGTCAAGCGCCGAATCTATTCCTTCCAAATGGACGGCGAGAGTAGGGCAGAGGCAATCTGTCGTGCCTTCCAACAGTATACACTTGTAGATTGGACCCTATATGATAGGGTGTCTTTTCAGATTGTATCTTCTGTGAAGCACCCTTTATTGATGAGAGAACTTTCTCAGCTCATGTCGATAGCGCAGTCATTCAAGGATTCTGCCCAGGTGGAACTTACCCAAAGGATACAGTCAGGTGACGAGCAAAGATTACTGTTGATCATACTGGCCTGCAAAACTGAAAACGTTGCAAAGTATTAATCTTGATTCCATGTGACGAAGCTCTGATAAATGATGGTTGGATTTTATAAAGATATCACTCTTTGTTTGCGAGGAAGGTGCTCATTCGCCTACATTATTATGCTATCTTGGAGCTTTTTAAGCAGTTTTCTACATTTCTCGCCTCCGTATGTGAATTTTGCAATCTCTTATTAGGGAGTTGGCATTCGACTCTATTATTTTATAAATATTTGTTTGTTAAAGACTATGCTCACGCCCTCGGGGGATAATGGGCGTGAGCATATAAGTATGTGATGATATTTGACTATCTCTTCTCTCATTTGACAATAGCGTTGTTGTTCAGAAATGAATCTATTAAAACATTGATATAATCATGAGCTTTTTTTATATCATCGTTTTCGATATGATGTTCTTCGTTATCATAACCTATATACGGAATATCGAACAAAGGAGAATCCAGATTGGCAACTTGTTGCCAATTCCAGATGTCACGTGCTGGGTAGATGGTATAACTATACGAGTAACCTAATAAAATATTTCCCCAATTAAATGATTCATATGGAATTATATAATTAGATTGAATATCTATATAGGCAGAAACTGCTCTGTCATCATAATAATTGAGAAGATATACTCCTTCCTTGCAACTGTCTGCTTTCAAAACCTTTAGTGTAAGCCAAGACTTTATCAGTTCAATATGGTCATGTGGGGCTCTTATAAACTTTGATACCTCATGTCGAATATAGTTCTTCATATATTCAATTTGGTCGTCACTTGATATGAGTTCCATTATTTGAGATTTTTCAAGCCACCACGGGGTTCCCTCTTTGTAGGAAAAGTAGCAGCCCTCATATTCCCATTTTGTTCGTTGGATATGTCCAATCTGAACGAGTCCGGAAATTACACGGTACAGTCTATACCAATTCGAGAACTGGTATTCTTCTTTTTTTACTTGGCTTTCATTAAGCATTCTGCACAACTTGTCTATTTTCAAGAAACGTTCCTTAAGAGTTTCAAAGTCAATATCCTTTTTGTTGCAATCGTTCCAAAGTGGAGTTAAATCGCCCATTAGGTATTCATTATCCTCCCATAAGTCTATGGCTTCAGGGTGTTCCTCACGAAGTTTGTCCTTGATTTGCTCATTCTTGTCATACCATATAGGAATATCGATGAGAGGAATTTTAGAGAATGTAATCTTTTCGTTTTCAATATTGAGCAGATCTTTATCTTCTACTTGGTTAATTATTTGTATCAAATAGCGCCAATCCATTTTGTTTTGTCCCCTTCTTGTAGCTACATTATTTTCATCTTTCGCCCACAAACCATCGAAGTAATTTCTTCTAATGCGACGTGTAAATGCTGTAAGCTGTTTTGTATTAGGATGTTCTGCTAACAATGCAATCAGTGGCAAAACGATATCCAAATCTGCATTTCTAAGCCATTGCCAGACATTTTCTTGATTATCTAGGGCTATATCCTTATTCTGTCTTCTATAAATACTATGCAGAATAGTCTGAAGCTCAACATCGCTAGATATTTTTTCAACAAGTCTTGTCAATGCCTTAAAATACTTTTCAATATTGTCAAGAGAACGGAATTTCTCATAATTTTCCATACTCAGTTTTACTTCTTTTGTTGACTCTTTCATCTTTGTTGGAGCACTTATGAACAGATTTCTTGGATTCAAAGGCACAGGTTTTTCATTCACCCAAGCTCTTTCCTGCATAAGTCCAATCTGCCAATACCACATAAAAAAAACTTGCATGCCATTGTCTGAAGTTGTGTCAGTCCCTCGGTGATTCCAGAACCATTCTTCTCTATCTTCCCATTGGTCTGAATACAATTGGACTTGCTCCTTGGTTAATTTGGAATTACCAAGAAGTATTGGCTTGATGTTTTCTGTGGGTGATAAAGGCTCACCTGTAGTATTTATTATAACATAAGTTTCTTCTCCTCTTGAACGGTTCTCCATGTCATAATAGAGAACTCTAAGATTATTCAAAACAAATTTTCCAAGTTCCAAAAAACAATTAAATTCCAACGAATTAAATACATTATCTATGATTTGCAGTGCAGCAATCATACTTTGAATAGATGCATCGTTGTCGTATTCGGCAAAATACCAGTTTGATAGTTTTATATCAGTAACTTTTGTATTTCTTTCGATGAACACTTTACGTGAAAGATCGCTTAAGAAATAGAGGGTACTTTCACGGATTGCATATTGCAGATGTGGCTCATAATCGTCTTCTCTTTCCTGTTTTGAGATAATATAATCGTCATATACGCCAGAACACTTAATGTTTATGTAGCCCAAAATCAAGAAAAGAGTAGTCAATCTTTGTTGACCATCACATATCTGGATATGATTATGTGGTTGTTCGTACCCGTAAATTAGCCCCATGGTGAGAGAAGAGTCACTCTTTTCTTCAAATAACTCGACAATATTCTTTACGAAGTCAGATACGAGTTCCTTTGTCTTGCTAGATTTTCGGTCTGTTACAGCATAATTGCCCCAGCAATAATCACGTTGCAGATCAGGGATGATAATCTTTGTATCACCTCCAAAAAGGTCTGCTAATGAGTATTCTTTGCCACTAATAAAACTTATAACCTTATTCATGTCTAATCTAAATTGTATAATTTCTTAAAAAGTTCGAGGAATTTATCTGCACTCTTCTCAATATCTTCTATTTCCCAGTTGCTGCTAGCAAATGAGGATATAGTATGGAGTAGATTTCTACTTTCAAAGCACCTCTCATTATTGAAAAACTTTTGTTTTTTCTCTTCAAAAGGCAGATTGCCAAATTCGGAATTATTTATACCATATAGCAGTACAAGATTTCCGATACAATGTTCGCTATATCTTGAATTGTTGCTGAATACGGCTTGTGAATCCTTCAACTCTGAAATTTGGTCTTTTTCTATCTCTTTACCATCTCCTCTAATATATAAAACTGTGTCATGTTCTTTATCATATTCAGTGTGAAAGAACTTCGATTTTGGATATATATGCTCAAGAGATTTATTTTCCCATATTGAAAAATCAAATTTCACACCATTCTGTGCATTAAGTCTGTTATACTCAGTAACGTTAAGCCATAATAATTGCTTAAAGGCTTCGTCATTTGCGACATTATAGACATGAGACTTTGACAGTTTCTCTAATGTTATCTTTGCTTTTTCTACACGCTTTTCTGAATTAGGAGTTTGCATTTCTGTATTTATAGCATCGATAGTATATTCTTCTACAATTTCTTTATGAGTACATCCAACTAAACGCCACTTGGCGTAATCATTCATTGCTTCATAATCACGTTTGTGTTTCAGAAAGTATATAATTATATTATATTTATCTTCTGCCTCACCAGTTGAGCCAATAAGAGATAGTTTTAGATAATTATATGATGTAGGTGCATTAAAGACATCCTCGAATTCTTTTTGTAAATCGCGAAGTCCCTTAAATACTTCTTTTGCTTTTGTTTTTTTACCGTTAGGAATAAGCTGCTTAAATGATTTGTAGGAAAATTCATTTTTTGAACCTGATTCCTTCTTGAAATAATATTCAAGGAGCAATCCCATTGGCTTATTGACATTAAAGAAATCCTTGACATCTTTTCTATTCCACCAATAAAGCCATTTGTCCCATTCTCTAGCATATTTAGAGCGTAGTGCGTTGGTTTCCCATTCAACAGATATGATTTCTTGAAGAACAGCATATGTGTCTTCTACACTTCTCATTTTTGGGAGGCCTTTAATCTCTTCAGGAAGTGAAACGATATGGAGCATCTCTGCTTTAATGAGTTCTTCATCATGCATAATGGCTTTTTGTCCGTTCATCATTGTAAATGTACGGACAGCTTTAGTGCGATCTATGACGATATAAAGAAGACTTATTTTATTCAAAAGATAATTCAAGAAATCTGTCCTGTCTGTAATCTCTGCAATGAGCTTGTTTATTTGGCTGATTGCCTGCTTAAAATAGTAGATGTCTTGAATTTTGTTATCAGGATCAAATGAGTTGTAGTCAAATTCTGGTTCTTTCAGTTTCTCCAGGAACTCTTTTGATTGCTTTCGAATACTATAGTTCAAAGAAATATCTTTATGTATTATATTTTTGGGGTCAAGACACCACAATAAGAGATATAATGTTGTAGTTCTCTGTTGTCCATCTATTAGGGTTACCTCATTACCCTCTTCAACAACAGTCATTCCTTGAAGAAAAAACTGCTGGTTAGGATTATTATAATAGGACTTAATAAGGCTAGAAACCAAATACTCAACCGAAGTCTCGCCTTTGGATTCTTTAACAGACCACTTATACCCCCTTTGGTAACTCGGTATGATGAATATTTTACTACCATTGTCGGGGTAAAAATACTCTTTAAGAGTTTTGAAATTTGTTGCCATATGTTTGAATCTTATTTAAAATACCACATACCCCTGATATATAGGGGAAATAATAACAGCTTCTTAGTAAATAATTATGCCCCTTGTAGTCATTTTTTGACAAAGGAACAGCAAATTAATGAGTATCTGTTATGGATGCAAAGTTAAGCATTTTTTTGAGTAATTCAGTATTTTTAGTGTTAAAAGCTCATTATGAGCCATTTTAATAGCACTCTTACTAGATTTACTGTACTGAGAGCTTTTTCTTTTAGTTCATAGTAGAAAACTTCCTTTCAATATAAAAAACTTAAAACCACATTTCTGTTTACCTTCAGGAATGTGGCGTTGAGTCTTTTTGTATTTTACTATTTGAGCAGCAGTACAGATGTGGCGTTGGATATTTCCGTGGCCATTCTGTTTACTGTATCGTACATCAGCTTGTTGAGCTTGTCATCATGACTGGTCTTTTTCTCAGGGTGAAGTTGCTCTACCTTTTGGTTGTAGAACTCTGCGCATTCCTGTGCCCAAGCGAAGAGCTGCTCATCTACTGGTTCCAGGTTATGTTCGTTGCTTCTCTTTTTGAGTTCCAGCAGGTGAGCAATCTTTGCTTTCATGTCAGTATCCTCTACAGTGGCATTCACCAGTTCTGTGAATCTTACAGGAGGGATGGTGCCTTTGTCAGCTAACCATTTACATACAAGGATACCTCTGAGGTAGTAGAGGAATCTCTTCAATGGCAGTCCATAGTCCTTGATGTATCTGTCATTATGCTTCTTGTAGATATGGTTGTAGTGGAACATGGCTTTCTCCTTGTTGAAATATTGGTCTTCCATTTGCCTTATCTCGTGGATGAACTGCTCGTCTATCTGGTAGATGATAGGGGAGTGGAGCCATTCAAAGAGAGATGGGTTTGAGCGTTTGAAGAGGCGCAGGGCTTTCTTCAGGTCCCAGCCTGCCATGTCCGTTTCATCAGGGAACATCTGCTCGATGGTATCCTTTTGCTCTTCGATATGAAAGTACCACTTTGGTTCATGGACATAGATGAAGCGTACATCCCAATCGCTGTCAGGTGATGAGAAGCCCCATGCCCTGCTGCCGGATTCTACGGCATATAGTATCTTGATGTGGTGTTGCTCTTCGATTTCCCGAAGGTGTTTGCTGATTCTTTCCTGACTAGCGTACTGCTCTGCCTGATTATTGTTTTGTTCCATCATTTCTTTCTTCTTTTTAATTGTTGTCTTCAATTGTCGCCTTCTTCGAAATGGAAAGGCTCTTCATAGATGTCTGCCATTTCCTTTGTCTTGTCTTTCATATAGCTCACGGCACATCGGGGAGAGATGACTCTTACTCCTGGGCCATAGCTCATGAGGACGGAGTAGAGCTCGAAGTTGATGACCACGGAGATCTGGAAGATGCAGCTGCCGTCCTTGTTTTCTCGGATGAGCTGCTGGCTGTGATGAAGGGGTTTGGTCTGGATATACTTACTCTGTTCTCTGGATGCCCAGAACTTGATGGTGCGTGGTCTGTTGTCGATATTCTTGCTCACACCTATGACATCGTCAAAGAACTTTTCGCTATTGAACTTGGGATTTTCCCGGAAGGGTTCATTGATGGGCTCAACGGATACAATTCTGTCAAGGGCAAAGTTGTACAGGACCAAGTCTTTTTTCACTGAGCAGAAAAGGAACCATCTGTTTCTGTATTCCTTCAGCAAATAAGGGTAGAGAATATATTCATTTGCCTCCTTTGCGTTGAAAGATTGATACATGATTCTAAGCGTCTGCTTGTTGGCGATGTAATTGTAGAGAGGGTTCAGAAGTTCCAGTCCTTTGAGGTTCGGCATCGAGTCAAAGTGGATGATGGGCTTTCTGTTGCTTTTGCTGATAGACAGCTTGTCTTGCAGTCTTCCCACCACGTCTGCCATTTCCGAGAAGTGGTCAAAGTCCTCCAGCTGTTTGAGCATTTCTACGGCTTCTTTCATGATCTCATAGTCGTTTTCAGACAGGGGCATGTCGAAGATGGAATAGTTGGGGTCTGCATAGCGGTAGTATTTGCCATCATACACCTCTATAGGGGCATTGTAGCCCAGTTTGTCACTACGCATAATCTGCAGGTCTGCCTGCACGGTTCTCAACGACACGCCTTTTGAGATGCCTTCCATGTCATAGAGGGCATCGCTGCAAGCATCCATCAGGTTGTCGATGGTCCATCGGCGATACTTGTTTCTCAGGCAATTATCTATCGTCTTGTACCTTATCAGGGCATTCTTGTTTGCTGGCATAAGCGATTCATTTTAATTCATGCTGCAAAGATAATAAAATACTCCGCAATCTATTTGCGGAGTGGTAAGATTTTAACTTTTTCCTGCATAAAAAATACAAAAGGAGGATTTCTGAAGCAAGAATCCTCTTTGATTTGTCGATCCACATGTACTTCCAGGTTGAACTCACGGACATATATGAGGTCGTATAATGAGAAGTAGCAATGATCGTATAGATTATGAAAGGGCTGTATAAGATGCATATCTTTCGACCATTCTCTATCCAGTCCCTCATTCCAATTGTCGTTCTCAATTTCCATCCCCAACCAATTCTCCAATTTCTCATTGATACTTTGCTCAGAAGGCCGCTCTCTACTGAATCGGAGCGGCCATGCGCAACCCTCATCATAGAGTGTATTGAAACCTCCACATGTGAGAGTAGCCCACACCTGTTTTTCCGTTTCTGTCTGAATGGGGTGATGTGCAGGATATTCGTAACCAAGGAATATCTTTCCTTCCACCTCAAAATCTCCAGAAATGTCCTTACGATCTTGGTATTCTTGATAAACTGTCATCGTCCGGTAATAAAGCTGCGTACATGCCTTTCGAAGTGCGTCATACTTGTAGAAAAACAATCCTTTATCCGTTAAGAATCTTAATGGTTCTGTTGGCCAGATCCGCAGTAATGCCATCATACGGATTGGTCAGGATGAAATGTGGCAGTTGCGAATCCTGTATCACGTATTCATCATCGATAATAACATACCGACCTTCATCTTGGAGATTGTCAGCTATCCATGATGCGATTTCCACTTCTTTCCATTGGGTGTGTGCGGAATTCATTTAATCACGGTTGGCATTGAGTAGCATGTTGTCGGTGGCTGAAGACGGAGTTACATCAATAACTTTGCCGGGCATGTTTCTGTCGCTCCACATCTGTTGCATAGCCTCTAACCCAAGATATTTCCACGATGATTCTATTACAATATCAGCATTGGTCTCTTCTACTATTCTCTTTAGTTCAGCCACTGTCTCCGGGTCGAAGAAAGCTTCATACTTGTCTCATGATACATAAGCAAGTTCTGGTTGTACTCAGTATTCAGTACACCGTCAAAATCGAGAAAAATTATTTTCTTCATACACATTATTTATTGGATAATGAGAGATGTACCAATCCAAAAAGAGTGCTTCACGGTATGAACCCGTGAAAGCAACTCCCTTGTAGTGCTATTGTCATTTTTGTGACAAAAAACATTAAAATGAGTTGTAAGAGTTATAGTAGTTCCCTGGCAATCCAAGCGCATGCCTCTGCGTCAGCTAGAGCATTATGGTGTTGGGTTAGGTCGTACCCGCAATAAGCAGCTACAGTTTGTAGTTGGTGGTTGGGTAGGAGAGATCCCAACTTTCTTCTGGAGGCTCGGCATGTGCAATGGAACTCATAATCGGGATAGT
>OLFZ01002977.1_pt1 | contig 10038 bp, 8 predicted proteins | sample 1604861 | NCBI WGS metagenome assembly OLFZ01 (sample SAMEA3888895, study PRJEB22519) | human gut metagenome | biome: human gut; feature: human-associated habitat; material: faeces | place: Denmark | collected 2011 | reverse complement strand
AGGTGAGCAAGGAGAAGGTGACGGCGGCTAGCGTGCAGGGCGTGCATCTGATTGTAAGAAACACAAAGAGCTGGAGCAACGCCGAGCTGAAGAAGCTCACCAAAATCGTGGCATACGATGATTATACCACCGGGACTGAGGACGGCGGCGGAACTGAAAATACGCCGGGTGGAGGCAATACTAGCCAGGGCGCTGGCGGCGAGACCAACAAGGACAACGGCGGAACATCGCAGGGCGGCGGTGGCACTAGCCAGGGCACTGGCGGCGGAACTGACAGCGGAACTGACGGCGGCGGCGACAACGTAAGTTTGTAAACACAGCCCCTCCGGGGGCTATGTTTTGCCACTAAAAAGAAATTAATCACTAATCATTAATCACTAAAAAAAACTGCTTATGAAGAAAGAAACCTGGAAAACAGTATTTCAGATAGTACTATCTATCTTAACCGCTATCGCCGCCTCTCTGGGCGTGACGAGCTGCATGTCGTAGAACATCACAAATACTAAAAAAAGAGGATGCGTCATAGACTAATGACGCACCCTCTTTTTTTATATCTATTACTTCTCCCCCTCTCGTTTTTATTCGCTGTCACCGAACAAAATCAAGCATTATTATTCGGTGGCATCGAATAAAAAATGCCATTTTATTTTGTAGTATCAAATAAAATTTGTACTTTTGCCGCAAAAAGTAAGTATATGGAAAAGGAATTGTTTCGAACGATAATAGCTGAGAACCAAGAATATATAGGTCGTATTCCTTTGGTACAGCGCCCTCTAGACCTAGAGGAGTATGGCAATTATGTGTTTGTAGGAGTAAGACAAGCAGGAAAATCCTATTTGCTATACCAGAGAATACAGCAATTGCTGGCAAATGGAGTTGAGATAGAAAATATTGTATATGTCAACTTTGACGATGAACGTTTGCAAGAAATGTCGGCAACAGACTTCGACCTTATATTGCAAGCCTATCATAGCATGTATGATAGCCAGCCCATCTTCTTCTTTGATGAGATACAGAATGTTGAAGGGTGGGCAAACTTTGCACGCCGTCTAGCCAACCAAAAATATCGTGTCTATATAACTGGCAGCAATGCCAAAATGCTGAGTCGTGACATAGAGACAGTATTGGGAGGAAGATATTTGGATATCAGCGTGTTTCCATATAGCTTTTCTGAATATCTAAAAGCAGTTGGAGTCTTGGTTACAAAGAATTGGCAATATGGACGAAAAGCAAATGAACTGCAACGCCATTTCCGAACCTACATTGATTGGGGTGGCTTTCCTGAACTTGTGCATTTTCAAGAAAAGAGAGTATGGCTAAACAGCTTGTATAATCGTATTTTCTTTAATGACTTGGTAGTTCGGCACAAGGTGAAGAACGAGGATGCCTTACGCCTTTGTGTAAGAAGATTGGCAGAAAGCGTGAAACAACCATGCTCCTTGAATCGTTTGAGCAATCTGATAAAAGCAACAGGAACTCCGTGTAGTCCATCAACGGTAATGGAATACGTTCGCTATCTACAAGAATCATGCTTGCTGATATCTATTGACAATTATGCTTCCAAATTCGTGGAGAAAGAAACTATAAAGAAACATTATTTTGTAGATAATGGGCTGCTGCATCTCTTCATCAACAATCCAAACACCTCATTACTGGAGAATCTTTGTACAATTACATTGTATAAAAAATACGGCAAGGGCTTATACTATTACAATAGAAATATTGAGGTTGATTTCTATGTGCCTGATGAGGGACTAGCCGTGCAGGCGAGCTATCAGATGAGCGACGAAGAAACCATAGAGCGAGAAGTGAAAGCATTAGTAACCTTGCATGGTTTGTATCCTCTGAAACGAGCCATGATAATTACCTATGAGGATGAAGGGGAGATTGTGCGTGATGGACTCAAGATAGAAATAAGACCTGCATGGAAATGGGTGTTGGAAGGTTAATATCTATTACTGCTCCCCTCTCGTTTTCTTATCCGCCACATACATTCCTATCAGAATGCAGGCGGCACCCGCCAGGAAATAGGGGGTAATCTGCTCGCCAAGCACCCATGAAGCGAAAATCATCGTCGTTATCGGGTTGAAATACACCCAGTTGGTGGCCTTTACCGTGCCCAGTTTCGAGATGCACCAGTTCCACGTGAGGAAGCAGATCATAGAGGCAAGGCAGCCCAGAAAGAGCAGATTGCCGAATACCTGGGGACGGGTGAATACCTCGAGCGGAGGAAAACCCGGAATGAAGATATAATAAGGCAAGATGGTGAGAACACCATAGAAAAACACCTTGCGGGTGATGAATGCAGGACTGTAATCGCCCGTGGTTGACTTCATCAGCAGCGAATAAATCGCCCAGCACATACACGCCGTAAACGCCAATGCATCGCCCACCGGAGAAAGATGAAGCACAAACCTGCCGTTCAATACCACGATGATCATACCCACAAATGCCAGAAGAGAACCCAGCAGCTGGACGATATGAATGCGGTTGGAATCCTTATAGACCAGACGAACCAGCAGGGTGGCAAAGAGCGGACACGAACAGACAATGAGCGAGGTATTGGTGGTGGTGGTAAAGTTCATCGCTTCATTCTCGCTGCAGAAATAGAGCGAACCGCCCGTAATGCCCAGCAGCGCCATCTTAGCCTCATCCTGCCAGGAATCGGCAAAGAGACGGCGATGATTGAACGCCAGCATCAGCACGTAGGCGATGCTGAAACGCAGGGTGAAAATCTGAGCAGGAGAAAGCCCGTTCAGCATCAGCACCTTGGTGGAAACGAAGGTGGTTCCCCAGATCGCCACCGTCAGGAAGGCTACCAGATGGTAGAATATATTGTTATTTTTCGTTTGCATATCTTAATTTTTCTTTTAATGGTGCAAAAGTAAGATTTTTCTGTGGATAAACCAAGACTTCTGCATTTTTTTTGTAACTTTGCAGCATGATTTTCCATCCATTCCATCATACTTCAGAAAATGTTCCTGCAAGGATGAACAATCCTTTGGATTACGAACCGCATCCGCTCTGCATCCAGGCGTGCAGGGAAGTGCAGGAGATGCTTGCCAGACGAGAAGACTGGCAGGAAGAGATTGCGCGCGGCAAAATGTTCGGCGTGCTCATCGTAGAAAATGTAAAAACAGATACCGATGTCCAAAAAAGGGGATACCCAGCTGCCGATAGCGAGGCTCCGAAATGGGGATACCTGGCAGCCTACAGCGGACAGATTGGCGGAAGAAGTGACTGGGAGGACTTCGTGCCTGCCGTATTCGACTATCTGCAGCCCGACGGCTACTTCAAGACCCACGAGGCGGAAATCTCACGTATCAACCAGAGCATCAGCCACCTGGAGGAGGATGAAAGGATGAAGGAAGCCAGAACCCTGATCCGGCAACTGCAGGAGGAGCGGAAGCGTACCATCGCCGCCTATCAGGAGAAGATGAAGGAAGCGAAGGCAAAGCGTGACAGCCGCAGAGAGGCAGGAAACCTATCAGAAGCGGAAGAGGCGGAGATGATCAGGGAAAGCCAGTTTATGAAGGCGGAACTGCGCCGACTGAAGAAATCGCTCTCGGAGAAGACAGCCCTGGAAACGGAATTTGAGGATTATCAGGAGAATATACTGAGGCTGAAGCAGCTGCGCAAGCAACTCTCTGATGCCCTGCAGCAATGGCTTTTCTCGCAGTTCAGAATGCTGAACCAGGAGGGAGAAAGCAAGGATCTGCTGGAGATTTTCAGAGATGAAGCCCTGAAGGAGTATCCGCAGGCGGCGATAGCTACGAGCAGGATTGCAGCCCTGAAGATGGTGCCGCCAGCCGGGAGCGGCGAGTGCTGCGAACCGAAACTGCAGCAATATGCCTACCAGCATGGTTACAAACCGCTGCAGATGGCTATGTTCTGGTGGGGAGAAAGCCCGAAGGAGGAAATCCGTCACCACCTGCAGTTCTATCCAGCCTGCAACGGCAAGTGCAAGCCGATACTGCATTGGATGCTGCCTGCTTCAACCTTCGAACCGGAAGCCATCAACCTATCAATATATGATAAGGTGGAAACACTTTATGAGGATAGAGAAATTGCGGTCATCCATAAGCCCGAAGGTTTGCTGTCTGTGCCGGGGAAAGATGCTGCCCAGCCATCGGTCTATGCGCTGATGCGAAGGAAATATCCCGAGGCTACAGGTCCGCTCATCGTTCACCGGCTGGACATGGCGACCAGCGGAGTGCTGCTGATTGCCAAGACCGAATTTGCCTATCATCGTCTGCAGCAAGCGTTCCTGAATCATCAGATACAGAAGAAGTACGTTGCCATCATTTCGGGAAAGGAGATTCCGGAAAAGGGAATCATCTCCCTTCCGCTGCTGCCCGATTATCTGAACCGCCCTCGCCAGATGGTGAATCACGAGCAGGGCAAGGAGGCCATTACGGAGTATGAAATCCTGGAGCGTATCGACGGCTCCCATCTCCGCATCGCCCTCTATCCCAAGACGGGCAGAACCCACCAGCTGCGCGTGCATTGTGCCCATCAGGAGGGTTTGAATGCTCCCATCCTGGGCGATCCGCTCTACGGCAACGAGAAGGCTGCCCGACTGCATCTACATGCCGAGGAGATTACCTTCGAACATCCCCTGACGGGTAAGAAAATAACGATAAAGAGAAAGGCTGATTTCTAAATGAAACCAGCCTTTTTTCTGTCTATTTTTATTCAAGTTTTTCAAGTTAAGCCCTTCAGACAAAGAACATGATGATGACCTGGGCGATGATGACTCGGATAAACATGCCGAGCGGATAAACCGTAGCATAGCTGATGCTAGGCGTATCGCCATCCAGGGTCTCGTTGGCGTAGGTAAGCGCCATCGGATTCGCCATACTGCCGCAGAGAATGCCGCAGATGCTGCCGAAATCGTACTTCTTGGTCTTCAGGATGATGAAGCCCACTATGATAACCGGAACCACCGTGATGAGGAAACCGATGCCTACCCACATCAAACCCTCGGGACGAACCACCGTCTCGAAGAACTGTCCACCAGCCGACAGACCCAGACAGCCCAGATACAGGGCAAGACCCAGCTCGCGGAGCATCAGTCCCGCACTACGCGTCATATAAGAGATGAACTGCACCCTAGGGCCCAGCGCACCAATCAGAATACCCATTACGATAGGACCACCGGCAATACCCAGACGTACGGGAGCCGTCATTCCCGGAATATTCAGCGGAATGGTTCCCACGGCGAGTCCCAGAATGATACCCAGGAAGATGGCGCCCAGGTTAGGCTCGTTGAGCGTCTTCACGGCATTGCCCAGAAACTGCTCCACATGGTCGATGCTCGTAGGGTCGCCCACCACCGTCAGGCGGTCGCCATACTGCAGACGGAGGTCGTCGGTAGCCAGCAGTCGGATATCACCACGCAGCACTCGGCTCACATTCACGCCATAGGTATTGCGCATCTGCAGGCTTCCCAGTCGCTTGCCGTTGAGTCCCGGACGGGTCATCACGATGATTCTGCTCTCCAGCTTGGCATCGATGGCGTTCCAGTCCACCTTATCATTATTCCACTCCTTATCCACCTTCTTTCCGAAGAGTATCTGCATGGCAGCTGCCTCATCCTTATTGGTAACCACGAGCACATTATCGTTGGTATGGAGCACGGTATCAGCCTCTGGAATGATGACCTGCTCGCCTCGCCATACACGGGAGATGATGAACTTGCGATGGGTCATCATCGAGATTTCGGCGATGGTACTGCCGTTGAGAGCCGGGTTTACGATGACGTACTGTCCGATGGATGTATGGTCATCCTCATCGGCACGTCGGATCTCCAGGTCCTCAGGCTTTACGAAGAGCTTTCGCAGGAACATCATCGCCAGGATGACGCCCACAACGCCCAGAGGATAGGTTACCGCACAGCCCAGGGCTGCTCCGCCGCTAGGCAATCCCAACTGCTGCAGCGCCTGCTGGGCAGCACCCAGAGCCGGAGTATTGGTGGTGGCACCGCAGAGAATGCCCACCATATCGGGCAGGCTCACGGGCAGCACCAGGCACAGGGCAAGCGAGAATACGGTGCCCACGGCGATGACTGCCAGGCTCCAGAGATTGAGCGAGATGCCCTCGTGGCGCATCGAACCGAAGAAGTTAGGACCCACATAGAGTCCCAGCACATACACGAACATGGTGAGTCCGAAGCTTTCTGCAAACTCCAGCATGTTCTCATCGATGGTGAGTCCGAGATGACCCGCCACGATACCCACGAAAAATACGAAGGCTATGCCGAGGGAGATTCCCTTGACATGAATCTTGCCCAGGGCAAGACCCAAAGTACAAATCAATGAAAGAATGACGATGCCCTGCACCGCCGAATGCACGTTGATTAAATGATCAAACCACATAATAAATATAAGTTTCTATCTTTTCTCGAGATAATGTTCAATTTTCTAAATTCGGCTGCAAAGGTACATTAAATAAAGAAAATCACAAAAGAAAATCGCCCTTTTCTTCTAAATATTTGCAACAAAAGCTGAATTTAAAGCAAAAAACCAAATCTAACTCGAAGTTTTTTTGTACCTTTGCACCCGTTTAAAATAGAAATAGATGAAAGATATTTGTTGTATAGGGCACGTAACCAAAGATAAGATAGTTACCCCAAACAGAACTGTTTACATGGCTGGCGGAACATCGTTCTACTTCGCCTACGCCATCAACCAACTGCCCAAGGATGTGAGCTTTTCGCTCATCACGGCAATGGATCCAACAGAAACAGAGCCTGTAGAAAAGATGCGCCAGGCGGGCATAGAAGTAACCCTCAATCCATCGCGCAATACCGTCTTCTTCGAGAATATCTACGGAGAAAACCAGAACGAGCGCAAGCAGCGTGTGCTTGCCAAGGCTGATCCGTTCACCATCAGACAGCTGGAGCACGTGGAGGCGAAAGTCTATCACCTGGGAAGCCTGCTGAGCGATGATTTCTCGCCCGAGGTAGTGGAATTCCTCTCGCGCAGCGGAAGGGTTTCCATCGACGTGCAGGGCTATCTGCGCGAGGTGAGAGACGAGAAGGTTTATCCCATCGACTGGAAGGAGAAGCTCGATGTTCTGAAGAACACCTACTATCTGAAGGTGAACGAGACGGAGATGGAGACCATCACGGGGCTGAAGGAGCCGCGCGAGGCTGCGAAGCTGATACATTCGTGGGGCGTTACCGAGGTAATCATCACGCTGGGCAGCGAGGGTTCTCTGATTTATGTAGATGACACCTTCTACGAGATTCCCGCCTATCCTCCTCACGAGGTGGTGGATGCTACCGGATGCGGCGACACCTATTCTGCCGGTTATCTCTACAAGCGACTGCAGGGTGCCACTCCTACCGAGGCTGGCAAGTTTGCGGCTGCCATGTGCACCATCAAGCTGGAGCACAACGGTCCGTTCAACCGCACCATCCAAGACGTAGAACGCGTCATGAAATAAATTTTAGATAATTTATCCTATTATCTTCTTATTTTTGCCTGAATTGGTGTAACTTTGCATCCTATATGGAACAGATTTCACCAATTCAGGCATTATTGCAACAACGCACCCTGCTCCAGCTGGAGTATTACACCGAGAAGGAAGCCTTCCGCAAGCTCACCGAACAGATGGGAATGCAGCGCAAGGTGAAACGAGGTGATGCCTGGTTCCCGCTCCGTGTGGGAAAAAGCTTTTATAATTCGCTGAATCAAACAGCCATTGAGGTCTTCCGTACCTCTGATCAGGATATCGAGCACAATTTTGAGTTCGGTCGCCCCGTCATGTTCTTTATGGTCAAGAAGATGGACAAGAATGAGAGCCAGGGCAGAAAAGTTCAAAGTATCAAATATTTTTCCTTTACCGGAACCGTGAGCTATGTGGATGGCGACAGAATGGTGATTACCGTGCCCGACTCTGCCCCATTGCTCGACTTGCAGCAATCTGCGGAGCCTATCGGCGTACAGCTATCCTTTGACGAAACCAGCTACAAGCTGATGTTCGAGGCCTTGGACCGTGTGATGAAGGCGAAGAACAACCGCCTGGCTTATCTCCGCGATTTATTCTATTCGCATCAGAAGGCAGGCAGATTCTCCTTCGAACCGATGAAGTTCCCTTGGCTCAATCCTACCCAGGAAAGAGCTGTGAACGAGGTGCTCTGGGCGAAGGATGTGGCGATCGTTCACGGACCTCCGGGAACCGGAAAGACCACAACCCTGGTGGAAGCCATCAACGAAACCCTGATGCGAGAGAGTCAGGTGCTGGTGTGTGCACAGAGCAATATGGCGGTGGACTGGATTTCTGAAAAATTGGTGGATAGAGGCATAAATGTGCTCCGTATCGGAAACCCCACCCGCGTGAACGACAAGATGCTGGGCTTCACCTACGAGCGCCGTTTCGAGAGTCATCCCGACTATCCGCAGCTCTGGGCTATCCGCAAGGCAATCAGAGAATTAAGAAAAAACAGAAAGAAAGGCAGCGAGAACTATCATCAGAAGATGGATAGGCTGAAGAGCCGTGCCGCCGAGATAGAAATCCGCATCAATTCTGAACTCTTTGGCGAGGCGCGTGTCATCGCCTGCACCCTGGTGGGTTCTGCCCACCGGTTGCTGGAAGGCATGAAGTTCGGCACCCTGTTTATCGACGAGGCAGCCCAGGCTTTGGAAGCCGCCTGCTGGATTCCGATGAAGAGAGCCAGCCGGGTGATTCTGGCAGGCGACCATTGTCAGCTGCCGCCTACCGTAAAGAGTATTGCGGCATTGAGAGCCGGACTGGGCAAGACCCTGATGGAGCGCATCGCCGAAAACAAGCCGGAGGTAGTAACCCTGCTGAAAATCCAATACCGCATGAACGACGAAATCATGCGATTCTCCAGCGACTGGTTCTACGGGGGCAAGGTGGAGAGTGCGCCACAGATCAAATACCGCAGCGTATTGGATTACGACCATCCGATAACGTGGATTGATACTTCGAACGAGGAGAATCAGATAACGATAGAAGGAGAAGATGTTCCTGAGGATTCTGCATCCACATCATCTCCTGCAGCCACATCGTCTTCTGCTTCCACATCATCTGCTGCATCTGCATCCAATCAGAATTCTGATTTGAACTTCAAGGAACAGTTTGTGGGCGAGAGTTTCGGGCGTATCAACAAGGCGGAAGCCGAGCTTACCCTGCTCACCCTGGCGGAATACTTCACCAAGATAGGCAAGCAGCGGGTATTGAGCGAGAGCATCGACGTGGGCATCATTTCGCCTTACCGTGCCCAGGTGCAGTATCTGAAGAAGCTCATCAAGAAGTATGAGTTCTTCAAGCCTTACCGTCGTCTGATCAGCGTAAACACGGTGGATGGTTTCCAGGGGCAGGAAAGAGACGTGATTCTCATCTCGCTGGTGCGTTCCAACGATGAAGGTCAGATAGGATTCCTGAAAGACCTTCGCCGCATGAACGTGGCGATGACGAGAGCCCGCATGAAGCTCATCATCCTGGGCAACAAGGACACGATGACGAAGCATCCTTTCTACAAGAAACTGTGGGAATATGTGGAGGCAATCAATAATAACGAATAAAATAAAGACTATTTTATGCTACAACGAGACTACATACAGCGACTGATTCGCGAGTTTATGGCGGCACTCGAAAGAATGCTCGAAAAGAAAGAGGTGGAGGTGAGACGTGAGAAGATTAAGGAGCTCTACAATCAATACGTGGGTCCTTACGCCTTCTACAGCATCGCCACCATCGAGGACGTAATGAAGGCAATGGCAGGAATCGACGACGAGGAGAAGCGACTCTCCAAGATGGATATGCTTGCCGAACTCTACTATCACGAGGCGGATACCGTGGGGCAGCCCGCAAGAGATGAACTCCTGAACAAGGCGTTCATGCTCTTCGATTATGTGGAAACCCACGGAGATACGTTTTCCATCGAGCGCCGCAACAAAATGGCACAAATCAAACAGAAAGTGGGAGATGTGTCATAAGTCTAGATAATGGAAGCCGAGGACGGGCTGAAAGCCCAAAAGCTCCTAGCCCAGGGCATCGCCCTGGGTA
>OLFZ01002976.1_pt1 | contig 10041 bp, 9 predicted proteins | sample 1604861 | NCBI WGS metagenome assembly OLFZ01 (sample SAMEA3888895, study PRJEB22519) | human gut metagenome | biome: human gut; feature: human-associated habitat; material: faeces | place: Denmark | collected 2011 | reverse complement strand
GGGCTTAAAGATACTTCCTCACGGCCCGCCAAAGACTTGGGGGGAACCCTGCGGCACACGTTACGAACGATGCTGCGGAGTTATGACATCCGCGCCAGCGGAGACCTATTGTGTTCCCATCGTCAGGGGGCGTGGCAAATGTGACGAAAGCTGAGAAATATAAATAGGAAGCGTTTGCCGCTTTCTGTTCAAAATCAGATACCATGCGCTGGTGGTTTCGGCTGCCAGCGTATTCATGTGATTTTGAACAAACACGATGACAAACTTGACGGATTGGAGGAAATATGCTTTATGGAAAAACTTATTACGCGAAAAGAAGCAGCAGAAATTTTGGGTATCAGCATTGCAACGCTGGACGCGGCCCGTAACAATGGTCTTATTTCTTATGTGCAATATGTGCAGAATGGCTGTGTGTACTTTACCTCAGCGGGCCTTCAGGAGTATATCGCAAAATGCACCCACAGAGCAAAGCCAGCAGAAAAGAACGCAACATATCGTAAACCTCGCAGAGCTGGAGTGTGAGCCGGTCCGTATCCTTGTCGAAATCATAATGGTCTGATAAAACATAGATACAGCGCTGGAGTATATTCTTAGGAGGTGGAGGAATTGGCAAATAGGAAAATAATGCTTCCTCAATATGGCACAGTTATGAAAAGAGGTGTCCTATATTATAGGACCAGAATCAAAGACACGAATGGTAAGCTCGTAGCTATCTACGCAAAAACACCTGAAGAACTATACAACAAAGAAACGCTTGCGTTGGAACAGATTGAGAATGCCACTTTTCATCGGAAAACGCCCACAGTTGCAGAGTATTGTGAAAAGTGGCTGCTGATGCAGTCGGTTCATGTACGAGCTACTACTTTGACGGATTACACCTCAAAGGTCAGGCGGCATATTATAGCGGAATTGGGAGATAAACGGATGGGTGAGGTTAGCCTGGATGATATTCAGCTTGCCCTTGTTCCGGTTTCCAAGAAATCTGCATCGGTTTATAAATCTGTGGTAATCCTTTACAAATCTATCTTTCGCGCAGCGATGGAAAGCAGGATCATTGACCATAACCCGACGATTTATCTCACGACAAAAGGTGGCGGTGTTCCACAAGAGGATCGTCAGGCTTTGACAGATGAACAGGCAGCACGCCTTTTGGATGCTATCCGAGATTTGCCGCCTTATGTCTTTGTCATGATTGGTTTATATGCAGGGCTGCGCCGGGAAGAAATTCTTGCTCTGCAATGGGATTCAGTATATCTGGATACGGATACTCCATATCTGACGGTAAGGCGGGCATGGCACACAGAACACAACAGACCGGTAATCTCAGACGAATTGAAAACCAAGGCTGCGGAGAGAAATATCCCTCTTCCTGTTTGCTTGGCTGAGTGTTTGAAAGCAGCAAAGGAAACATCGACTTCGGAGTATGTGGTTTCAAACCGGGACGGCGAACCGCTGTCCTACACGCAGTTTAAGCGACTTTGGCAGTATATTGTTACGAGGACGGTCAAGGAGCGGAGCTATTATCGGTATGAAGATGGAAAAAGAGTAAAGCATACTGTCACACCTGTCTTGGGAGAAAAGGCTGCTCATAACGGAAAAGTGGTTTACAGTCTGGACTTTGAAGTAACACCCCATCAGCTGCGGCATACTTACATTACCAATCTCATTCATGCATCGGTAGATCCCAAAACGGTTCAATACCTGGCAGGCCATGAAAGCAGCAAGATTACCATGGACATTTATGCAAAGGTTAAGTACAACAGACCAGATGAGCTGGTCAGATCAATGAGTTGCGCGTTTGCAAGCTGGGACGCAGCACAGTAATAATAAAACAGGAAGTAAAGCAGGAGCGAGGCAAGGATGTCTCGCTCTTTGTTTTACATCAGCCGTATCTTTGATTAAATCGAGGCTTTCTGATAAAAAGAGAGTGTAGATACGGAGACTACACATTATCAAGAAAGGACGATCAAAGATGGCAAAAAAGAAAACACAGATCCCGAAGTATGGGACCATTACATTGAAAGGAATCCAGTATTACAGAACCAGGATTACGGATGCAGATGGCAAAGAGTTGAGTTTGTATGCCGCTACTTGTGAAGAATTGTATGAGAAGCAGTTAGAGGCCCGGAAGCAGGTAGAAGAAATTATCTTTCACCGGCAGCACCCGACAGTAGCCGAGTATGGCGAGAAGTGGCTGCTGATGCAGTCGGCAAAGGTGTCTGCGTCTACACTCAGAGGTTATACGAGGGATATGACAAACTATATCATCAAACCTCTGGGAGAGATGTATATGGAAGAAGTGACTGCTGACGATATTCGGCTGGCTCTTGTTCCATTGTCAAAGAAATCGGAAGGCTTATACAATAAGGTCAATATGCTGCTCAAGTGCATTTTTTATGCGGCAGAGAGAAACCAAATTCTTGAACACAATCCCTGTGCGGGAATATCCGGTAAAGGCGGAAAACCGACAAAAAAGAAGGAGGCATTGACAGATCAGCAGGTAGCCGTGCTTCTGGATACAGTCAAGGGGCTTCCTCCATATTTGTTTATTATGCTCGGTTTGTATTCCGGTCTGCGTCGGGAAGAAATTCTTGCACTGCAATGGGATTGTGTATTTCTGGACGAGGATACACCTTATCTATCGGTGAGGCGGGCATGGCGTACAGAGCATAACAGACCCGTGGTTTCTACGGTGCTAAAGACTCCGGCGGCAAAAAGGGATATTCCGATACCGAAGTGTTTGGTGGATTGTCTGAGAGAAACGAAAGAAAATTCCATATCAGATTATGTGATCGCTGACAGCAAAGGAGAGCCACTGGCTGCCTCGCAGTTCCAAAGAGTGTGGCAGTATGTCGTTGTCCGCTCCACTAAGCCCCGGAACTATTATAAGTATGTAAATGGGGAGAGTATCAAATATACGGTTACTCCAACGCTGGGTATGATCCAGAAGAATCAACCCCAAATCAAATATACGCTGGACTTTGATGTGACACCTCATCAGCTGCGGCACACTTACATCACCAATCTTCTCTATGCGGGCGTTGATCCAAAGACAGTACAATACCTTGCCGGACACGAAAACAGCAAAACAACTATGGACATCTATGCAAAAGTGAAGTATAATAAACCAAAAGAGTTGTTTGGGGTAGTAAATGGTGCGTTTCATCAGGCTATCGCTGAATGAAAAAAGGCCGTTTTTTATGGTCCGCACACCGGATAACTGAGAAGCAGAAAGCCGGAAAAGCCCGGAATATCAAGGAAAAACAGCTCAAAAACTCGCGCAGTACGGCCTCAAAGCAGCTCGTCGCGCTCCGCAGTTCAGCAAGCGATAATCTACAGCTTAAAAATGCTAAAAAGCCCGGAATACGCCATTTTCCGGGCTTTTTCTATACCCATAATTCTGTCTGGACTGTTCGGCTTTGATGGAATTGAACGGGAATTTATGGGCTTATCGTGGTCAAATTACTGGTGGACAATAGGAGCAAATGAAGTCCAATTTTGCCATCGACGGACGAACACATACTTGACTGATTTACATAGAGCCTTGGCTCATTCTTTGAAAACGAGAATGGGTCGAGGCTCTTTTTTTCGCCCGAAATCCGGCGAGACAAATTTGAGTAGGAGGTAACAGGTATGACGGATTTCAATCAGAAGACCCATGACACCAATGTGGGCAGTCATGGCGGACAGTCGGGGCAGATGATGGAGGTGTTTGAAAACCAGGAGTTTGGTTCGATCCGGTTGTTACAGGAGGCAGGCAAGACCTTCTTCTGTGCAAGCGATGTGGCGAAAGCGTTGGGGTATGATCCCTACGCCGCAGTGAAACGCCATTGCAGAGGCCTCCTAACGAAACGCGAGGGGGTCGTTCAGAAGGTGAATCAGTATGGGGATGCTGGAGAGCAGGTCGTTGAAATCTCCTTTATCACGGAAGGCGATGTTTACCGGCTGATCGTTACAGCAAACTGCCATCGGCAGAACGATTTGAACACTGGGTGTTTGATCCTCCGGCAAGGCGAACGCCTTTTTCGCGCCGGAGAGTTTGTATGCGCCGCGCAGGAAAGATGCAAAGATGCTCATTCTAAATGTCCTCTTATCGTTAGACCCGTCTAACTTGCGCATACAATTATGCGGTTAGAGATGGCTAACTTTTGCGCTGGAGAAAAGCCGCATCTCTGCGGCCTTCTACTTATTCAGATAACGCCCTGCAAGCGCTGTACACCAGCGCTTGGAGCACCTGTTTACCCCTTGCGGAAAACGATCAGCATCTGCCCTCGCCGTTGCGGCAGCCTGGAGACGCCGCGTGTAGGTACACGATTACACTATACTGCACTTCTTCCTATTTTGCAATAGGCGATGGAAATCAGCTGCTGTTGCTTGACAAACCGGAAGAGTTGTGGCACAGTATGCTCAGTTAGCCTCGTCTAACTCTCTGCCGGGCATGCGCTCTGCTGTGAAGTGTATCTGAAAAGGAGTCAAGTTGGTTATGCCGGAATCACTGGATGTTTTGAAGCTTCGCGTCTTGCTCTGCTTTCTCAATGAAGAGCAGAAAACCTGCACGGTCACGGGCCTTGCCGGTGTGCTCGGGGAGGGGAAGCAGAAGGTCAGCCGTATGCTCATGGCGCTCGAGCGCGAGGGGCTGCTCGACCGGAGCAACCCGCGCCGCCCATGCCTGACTGAGGCAGGTCGTGCACGCGCGGCCTATTATGAGGAGCGCGCTAATGTCGTGCTCAACCACCTGCTCTATGAGGGGCTGGACATTGACAGCGCTCTGCACGACGCCTATGCATGGGCGCTCATGAGCAGCGACGAGGGCATGGCGCTCATCCGCAGCTCGGAGCAGCGCTACCGCGCCAAGTATGAGCTGCGCCGCCAGAGCGAGTTTGGCGGGGCGGAGCTCTGCCGCCGACTGGGGGACGGGGAATACTGCTTCCCGTTTCTGATCTACAGGGAGTATGTCTCCGGCGGCACGAACCTGTCCATGGCCAACGAGGCCTTCTCGCACCCGTGCACGCTCGCTGTGGCGAATGGCATCGGCGTGGTGCGCCTGCATCCGGTGGATCTGTCCGCGCGCTCGCAGATGACCGGACGGGAGATGAACGGCCGTGTCCGCCGCCTCATGTATCTCGACGGGAGCACGTTTGCGCCGGCATATGACGACGGCAGGGCGATCTCGTTCCCCGCGCGCACGCTGCATTTTCTCAACATCGGCTCCGGCGTGGGGCAGATCCTGCACGGCAGCGTCTGTCTGCGTATGCAGTGTTCCGTCGGTACGAAGCATATGCCGGAATCCACAGCCATCTTCACTATCCTGATCTGAGGGCGGCGCCCGTGCGCGCGGAAAAGTTTTTTGTCACGCCCGCGTGACAGAAAAACGGCGGCGTCATCGCGGATTCGGCCGCTTTTTGCGGCGGAGCGGCCATTTTTGTAACGCATGCGGGACAAACGACCGCTTGCACGAAAAATCCGAATTTGCTATAGTACAACCGCTGAAAGATCGAGGATCCGGACGCGCCGCTGAGCAGCCGGCAGAATACCGCTTCCCGTACGGTGTCCCCTTCGGGAAGCCCAGCCCTGAAAAGGGCGTTTTTCTGCCGCACGAGTTAGCCGAGTCTAACGCAAATTAGCTGCAACTAACCAGAAGTGCCTGTATCAGACCGCGTATTTCTGGCTGTCTGCCCGCAGATTACACACGAATTTTCCGCATCGTGCGGAACCAAAGGAGGATATGGACGATCGTTATGGTTCTGCCTGACATCGGATGGTCGACCATGCGGTGCGCCTGATGGATTCCAGACAGGAAATCGCGGAGGCGACATACGCGCGCAACCGGTTTTTCCGCACGATGCCTGCGAGACGGAGCATGCGGTCAGCCAGGAAAGCTCTGCCGCGCAGCAGCGGCTCCTGCCCGATAACAAACACGAAGGAGAAGAGAATCAATGAAGCTTGACCAGATGCCGGCGCGCACCTGCCGTATTGCCGCACCCGACGGGAGGCGCTGCCGATGATGATCGACAAGCGCCTGATCGGCACGGTGCCGGAGAGCAAAAAATACATTGCCGCGAACGTGGCGCTGCAGTGGTGCGGCCTCTTGGCGAATGTCGCCATGATGATGAGCGTCGCGTCGCTGCTTGCCTCACAGCTGTCAGCACGTGCCTCAAGCGCACGTCTGCTGACAACGGCGGCAGTTGCGGCCGCGGCCGTGCTCATTCGCTGGCTGTGCACGACCGGCGCCGCGCGCATGAGCGACCTGTCGTCGCGCGCGGTGAAAAAAACGCTGCGCACGCAGATCTACGAAAAGCTGCTGCGCCTTGGCGCGTCTTATTCCGAGCAGGTCTCCACGGCGGAGGTCGTGCAGGTCGCAGTCGAGGGCGTGGATCAGCTTGAGACGTATTTCGGCGCTTATCTGCCGCAGTTTTTCTACGCCATGCTCGCGCCGCTGACACTCTTTGCCGTACTGTGCTTTGTCAATGTACCGGCAGCGATCGTGCTGCTGGTATGCGTGCCGCTCATCCCGGCGGCCATTGCGGCGGTGCAGACGTGGGCAAAAAAGCTCCTGTCGCGCTACTGGGGGCAGTACACGAAGCTCGGCGATACCTTTCTGGAGAATCTGCAGGGGTTGACCACGCTGAAAATCTATCAGGCGGATGGCCTGCGCAACGACGTCATGAATGAGGAAGCGGAAAAATTCCGCAAGATCACCATGAAGGTCCTGACCATGCAGCTCAATTCCGTCACGATCATGGACGTCATTGCCTATGGCGGCTCAGCGCTGGGCGTGATTCTCGCAGCGACGCAGTACCGCGCGGGGCATGTCGCGCTCTCCGGCGCGCTGCTGATCATCCTGCTGTCGGCGGACTTTTTCATTCCCATGCGGCAGCTCGGCTCGTTTTTCCACATTGCCATGAACGGCATGGCCGCGAGCGACAAGATCTTTCGCCTGCTCGATCTGCCGGAGCCGCCGGCGCGCACGCAGGCCTGCCCGGACGGAGACATCGTCTGTCGGGGACTGCATTTTTCCTACACCCCGGAGCGGGAGATCCTGCATGGGCTCGACCTTGTGTTCCCGGCTGGTTCGTTCACGTCCATTGTCGGCGCATCCGGCTGCGGCAAGTCCACGATCGCGTCCATCCTTATGGGGCGCAGCCGCGGCTATACCGGCGCGGTCACGGTCGGCGGTGTGCCGCTTGCGGATATTTCCGAGGACAGCCTCATGCGCCACATCACCTATGTCAGCCACCAGAGCTATCTGTTCAAGGGCACCGTGCGCGAAAATCTGCGCATGGCGTGGCCGGACGCACCGGACGTAGCGCTCTGGGACGCGCTGCGGCAGGTGAAGCTTGCGGCGTTTCTCGAGCGGGAGCAGGGGCTGGATACACCGCTGACCGAGCAGGGGAGCAACCTCTCCGGCGGCCAGCGCCAGCGGCTGGCACTTGCCCGCGCGCTGCTGCATGACACGCCGGTGTACCTCTTCGACGAGGCTACATCGAACATTGATGTCGAGAGCGAAAACGACATCATGGCGGAGATCCATGCGCTTGCGGGGCGCAAGACAGTGATCCTGATTTCGCACAGGCTCGCGAATGTTACGGTGTCGGACAATATTTACGTTCTTGACGGCGGCGCACTCGCCGGGCAGGGCACGCATGATGCGCTGCTGCGCGCAGGCGGGGTTTACGCCCGGCTGTGGGACGCGCAGCAGGCGCTGGAAAACTACGCAAAGGAGGGCGCTGCGCTATGAAGCAGAGAAGCGGTTTTTCCGTTATGGCCCGGCTTGTCGGACTTGTCCGTCCGCTGGTAGGATATATGCTCCTTGCCATCGCAATGGGCCTGCTTGGGCATACCTGCGCGGCGCTGATCACGGTCTTTGGCGGTTATGCACTGCTGGAGCTGCTGCATTTTCCGATACCGCTGGGACTGGGGGCGCTGTTTGCGTGCGTGCTCGTATTTGCGGTGCTGCGCGGTGCTTTCCGCTACGCAGAGCAGACGTGCAACCATTTCATCGCCTTCAAGCTCCTCGCGCGCATCCGCGATCAGGTGTTCCGCGCGCTGCGCCGGCTCTGTCCGGCCAAGCTTGAGGGACGCGACAAGGGCAATCTCATTTCGGTCATCACGTCGGACATCGAGCTGCTTGAGGTGTTCTACGCGCACACGATCTCCCCGGCGGCAATCGCGCTGCTGTTCAGTGCCGGCATGAGCCTGTTTATCGGGCATTATCATTGGGCGCTTGGGCTGCTGGCGCTGGCGGCGTATGTGACAGTCGGCATCATTGTCCCGCTTGTCACGTCGCGCTGCAGCAAGGACACCGGCCTGCGCTGCCGCACGAAAGCGGGCGAGCTCTCGGCGTTTGTGCTCGACAGTCTGCGCGGCCTGCCGGAGACGGTACAGTACGGGCAGGGGACACAGCGGCTGGCGCAGATGAATGCGCAGACCGACGCGCTTGCGCAGGACGCCGCACGTCTCAAACGTATCTCCGGCCGCAATGCCGCGGCAGCGAACACGGTCATTTTGCTGTTTGATCTGGCGATGCTCTTCACCGCGGCGGCGCTCTGCCGCACCGGGCGAGTTGGCTTCGACGGTGTGCTCATCCCGACGCTTGCGCTCTTCTCGTCCTTCGGGCCGGTGGTCGCACTGGCGAATCTCGGCAGCACGCTTCAGAGCACGTTTGCCGCCGGAAATCGCGTGCTGGACATCCTCGACGAGACGCCTGCCGTCGCTGAAGTGACGGGGCGGCCGGACATTGCATTTACCGGCGCGGATGCACAGCACGTTACATTCTCGTATGGCGGGGAAACGGTGCTCTCCGATGTGTCGGTCACGGTGCCGGAGCATGCGATCGTCGGCATTGTCGGGCGCAGCGGCAGCGGAAAATCCACGCTGCTGAAGCTTCTCATGCGCTTCTGGGTCGTGCAGCAGGGAAGTGTGCATATTTCAGATACGGACATTTCGGCCGTCAACACGGCGAATCTGCGCGCGCTCGAGAGCTTTGTCACACAGGACACGCATCTGTTCCACGACAGCATTCGCAGCAACCTGCGCATTGCGCGCCCCGACGCGACCGATGCTGAGATCGAGGCGGCCTGCCGCAAGGCGGCAGTGCATGATTTCATCTGCACGCTGCCGCAGGGGTATGACACCCCGGTCGGCGAGCTCGGCGACACGCTCTCCGGCGGGGAGCGGCAGCGGCTGGGGCTAGCACGTGCGTTTTTGCACGACGCGCCCTTCCTGCTGCTCGACGAGCCGACGAGCAATCTCGACAGTCTCAACGAGGCGGTCATCCTGCGTGCCCTGCGCGAAGAGCGCGCGGGCAGGACGGTCGTGCTCGTGTCGCACCGCGCCTCGACGATGCGTATCGCTGACATGGTCTATTCGGTCGAAAACGGCCGCATGAGCTGATTCCAAGGAGGTAGAAATTGAAACTCAAACAACTGGTTTTTCTTATTATCGGCTGCCTGAGTCTTGCGCTCGGCTGCGTGGGCATCGTGCTGCCGATCTTACCGACGGTGCCGTTTTTTCTCGTGACGGTGTTCTGCTTCGCCAACTCATCGCAGCGGCTGCACGACTGGTTCATCAGTACGCAGATGTACAAAAAGCACCTTGACTCCTTCGTGAAGAAAAAAGGCATGACGGTGCGTACCAAGGCCGGTATCCTCTTGCCGGTAACGCTGCTGATGGCGGTCGGCTTTTTCCTCATGCTGCGCAAGGGGCTTTTGGTGCCATGTGTGATCCTCGCGGTCATCTGGGCGTTTCATGTCGTTTATTTTGCCTTTGGTGTCAAGACGATCACAGAGGCAGAGGCGGTCGCACTGCGTGCCGACGCACAGCCGCCGCAGGCATGAGCGCGCTGTGGCAAATTGCGAAACAAACGCCAGGCGATGGCCGCTCATTTTGACGCACAAAAGAAAACCGCCGCTTCCGAATGGAAGCGGCGGGTTTCAGTTTGTAAAAGAACCTCGTAGCCTTTCGCCGCTGCGGCGGCGAAAGAAAGCCCAATCATTTTCTTCGGCGACATGTGCGGCGAAGAAAATACTTCTCGGCCTGCAA
>OLFZ01002971.1_pt1 | contig 10049 bp, 9 predicted proteins | sample 1604861 | NCBI WGS metagenome assembly OLFZ01 (sample SAMEA3888895, study PRJEB22519) | human gut metagenome | biome: human gut; feature: human-associated habitat; material: faeces | place: Denmark | collected 2011 | reverse complement strand
TTTACATAGTTTACATTCGTTTCTTTTTCTAAAGTTTCCCGGAACATTTGCACAAAATCCGTGTTCTGCCATTCTTTTGCATCCCTCAGATAAGTTACATACTGCTCGTCGTTTATATGCATCGTGTAGATCTGATCAATCTGAATTCCCTGCTTGTCCTGTAGAATTTCACAAAATGCATGTGCATTGCTATCAATCGGGCTTGTCACAATCCAAGCCGTTACATGATTATCATGTGCCCGGATGATTGCTCGCAGCTTTTGTTCATACCAGCCATATCCACCATCAATGATGATCAGATTATTATTTTTATCCTCGATTGTATAACACATACTTACTTCACTTGTATTCGGCCCATACTGTGTTACAATCCATCCACCCAGATCCCGTTGTTCAACATCCGCGCAGTAATACAGATTATATCCGGCTACATTTTTATAGATCTGGTATCCATATTGATTCAAAAGGTCTTCCGGCACCGTTTTATAGTCTTCGAGCACAACAAAATCATAATTTTTCGCCATTGCCTGTGCAAAGATATAGTCATAATTTGGATTCTCAGAACGCATCTCATTCGCGATTCGAAGGCTCAGATCGTCAATGACATTGATATATCCTTCCACATTTCTGCCGTACATTAATTCAATGTCTCCGCAATACTGACGTATCTCATAACTTAAATTAAGTGCTGCAATACATTTTGGCGTTTCATCCACCGCCAGCATCTCATCACATACCTGTTGTACTCTGGCATCCACCTTCTGTTGATTGGATGCCTTAGCCATCCCAGAATGTGTATATACATTTGTGCCTTTCCATACAACCGCTGCCAGCACGAGTACAAATGCAATCACCTTTACGGCAATATGCTTTCGTTTTCTCACAAACAAAACTGTAGCATACGCAATTGCAAGGGTATTTGGCAACAGCCACATCAAACGCCAATAAATGATTTTGGAATATACATATTGGTACAGAATTGGGTTCAATACCAAAAAAGCCAGCAACACACTTGGATACACAATTTTCCGTCTGCTTTCCTTCGTTGCAAAAAACAGGTATATATATGCGACGACTGCAAAAAGCAGATACCAGCGATTTCCATAATATTCATTTACCCAATATATAATCGGCTGCATCCAAGCTCTCATGTTTTCACCTATTGTTATCTCTAAAAACTGCTATCATATTTCTTATGAAATACCTTTGCCTTTAAAAAGGAAATTCCTTTTCGGAACCAGTTTATCTTCTCCATATAGATAAATGGCAGTTCCTTCACATCTTTTTGTGAAATCTGGCCTGATTGAATCTGATAATCCAGCCATACATTAAATATAATTTCACTTACCCGTCCATAAAAACGGCTCTGAAATGCTGACATCTCCGGTTGTTTCTCACCAACCCTTTTTTCCAACTCAAAAAGAATCGCAAACAGCCATGCACAATACGAATCAAACAAGGCTCGTTCCATCACCATCATATTAAACATATAGCCAGAAGTTTGTTTGATCACTTTATCATAAGAGTTCAGATAATCTGGGCATTGTTCTCCAATAATTTCCCGCACACAATCCAAGTGTTCTGCGTAATGTGTGTGTGCATAATGTGAATACAATGTCTCAATATAATATTTACGCTTCTTTGGCACTACTATACGGTGCGTCTCAAAGATCTTCTCCATCTCTGGTTCAGTAACGATACACGCAAAAGGATCCTTACTTTTATTTTTCCCTTTAAAATAACGCCGATAATGTACAAGTCCCAGATACTCTGCTGGTATATTTTTCCAAGCGTAATAAATACCTGTCAGTTCACAGTAATATGGATTTTTCGCTGATATATTGTCACCTTCATTATCCTTCTGATACCCCAGATCAAGAGGCGTTCCATCTGGATTTTTCTTTCCCTCTGCGCCAACATGCAATGGTACATACATAGTATCTTCCGGCATACGATAAGGTTTGTGTGCCGCTATTACAATCTTTATGTCTTTCTTACTCAATTTTCCTTCCTCCATACATATCCCGAAATCAATGTAACAATGTTGAAATTCCAAGATATGCGATATTGACCAGACATGCACTCCACACCATTACCGCAGTGCGTAAGCTTTTCTTTGCAATTCCATATACGAATCCAAAACATCCAATCATAACCGTTGAAAGTATATAGCTCATACTTGTAAGAAGCGCAACTGCAAACACCGTAAGCCATACCATACAGATTGCTCCTTTTTGTTCCGCATTATATACTGTCTTTTCTTTCCATCGTCTATCATCTGGAAGTAATCGATACAACCGCAAAAAAGCATACAGAAGTGCCGGTATTCCAACCGCTGCCATAGTTGCTTTCCCCTGCCATAACCGGATTATCGTAAAAGTTTCCGCATTGTAGATTGAAAAATATCCATACATATACATTACTAGCAGAAGAATCACAAACAAAGACCGGTATATATGTTTATCAAATAACTCGCCTGCAATCAACCAGAAGATGCACATCATCACCGCCAGCAATACCGGTGGTAAAAATGTATGCATCATGCTTGCCGCCGAAATGCCTGTTATCTTCGACAGATATGCTGCAAATACCGCCCACGGAGATATCACATCCTTGAACAAATCTCCGGTCCAGGATAATATCTCCTTTCCCGTGTTCACATCTGTAAGCAGCATTCGATTCGTACGAACTGTATCAACTGCATTGACAACAAATCGTGTATCATCCGCATTTGTGAGCTGTAATCGGAATGACTGTACAATCATATATATTCCAGTTGCAAGCATAACGATGATTCCAACCCACGCAGATGGCTCTACCTTTGGAATTGTCATACTACGATATGTTTTTTTCACAATCCCATAAACAATAATCCCAATAAGGAATATAGAATACACAACAACATCCACAAGGAAACTTACCTTCAACAGAATAAGCGGAACCGTGATAATCTGAAAAACTGCCCACATACTCAGATATCCCATGACAAAACTTCGAGGGATCGTCCCCCGCATGCTCAATCTGTTACATATTGCATTACCAACAAATACAGGCGCAATCCACAAAAACAAGATATATAAAACTATATTTCCAACGGACGCCGTCATCTCCAACCTATACCGATCCCTTTCTCTTCAACACAGTAAATACGGTCTTTATCAGTATCTTAATATCCAAACTAATACTGAAATTCATAATATATTCGTTATCCAGCCGAACTACTTCTTCAAAATCCGTAATTTCACTACGACCAGACACCTGCCACATCCCTGTAAGACCTGGTTTCATAGCAAGACGGCTCTTATGATGCTGATCATACTGATTATATTCATCCACCGTTGGCGGTCTCGTTCCAACCAAACTCATATCGCCCTTGAATATGTTGATAAACTGCGGAAACTCATCAATGCTTGTCTTCCGCATAAACCTGCCGATTGGTGTTACACGCGGATCATCATCCATCTTGAACATCAAACCGGACATTTTATTCTGTGCCATAAGCTCTTTCTTCCGTTCTTCTGCATCCATATACATAGATCGGAATTTATAAATCTTAAACCGTCTTCCATTCTTTCCAACACGTTCCTGTTTGAAAAAGATTGGTCCTGGTGACTGTATAAAAATAATTGGCGCAAATATCACAAACAATATCGCCGTAATTGCTATCCCTATAATAGATACTCCAATATCCATCAATCGTTTAATAACCTTTTGTTTGAATGACATGATATTAATGCTTGTTGTAATTACCGTATAATGACTAATATTCTCTACAGCTGCATTCGGAGTTCCCGGAAGAATATTATTGATGCTTACGTGTACTACAACACCCATCGCAAGAAATCGTTTTGTGATTTCTGCAACGCCTTCTCCATCATACTCCAAAAATATCTCATCAATAATATTGGATTTTACATATTCATACATTCCTCCAGCATCTGCAACAACATCAATACCATCGATTTTCTGACCGGTCATATCCTTATCCAGAATAACGATTCCATGGATCAGGTAATTTCGATATCCACTTTCTGCCAACCCTTTTACCAGGCTTTGCGCATGTGCATGATTCGTAACAATAAGCATCTGTCCTTTTCCGCGCTCTTTGTCCTCATTGGAATATAATACTTTCTTTCTCACAAGACGTACAATATACATGGTAATTGTGTCAATGACCACAAACAACGCAAACAATATTCGAGAATACACCGAAGATTGTTTCGCAAAGAACAATATAAACAAAATCACTGCAAACATCTCTGCATTATGAATGACTACTTTTTTCAATTCCTGTATGGCATTCCGCATTAAAATTCCAGAATACCCTTCCGAAATAAACATGATGGATAAATGGATTAAAATAACCATAATATTCATCATTGTATATTCCCCTGGTGTGGAATTCACAAGCCTTCCAAGCCTGATATAATATGCCAACCAGTAAGACACCTCTATACAGATAAGATCCAATATGATGAAATCCAAATGTTTACTTCTGCTCGTAAATTTATTTTGCATGTTGTATCATCCCTTTTAATTTTTCCCATCCTTTGACACTGGCTGCCTTTTCCTGCACAATCGCAGCATCTGCCTGAATGGTATAATCAAACTCTATCAAATAGGTGTGTTCCTTCATGTTTTTAATATAAATCTGTGGATCGCCCTGTTCCATCACATACGCACGTTTGTCAAACCGGTATCCATTTGTCCGATACTCTAATTCATAAGATGCATTTTCCGTATATCCAACTGCCTTCTGAATATATACAACACACGGAATCTCACCCGGATCAATCCTTAAATTCCGCAAAGCATCAGGTAGCTTTCTTTGCAAATGAAACTCACCTTTTTCATCTGGATAAATACGGATGATATCACTTTCAGCTTCTGAATATCCTTTCCCCGTATCATAATACAGTTGAACCTGATTTGTTCCATTTTCATTTCCCTTAATTGCTTCTTCGAGATCCAGATTCATAACATACTGTCCCATTGTTCCATACAATGCATATAAATCGCTCCGATCTCTGTAGCAGTATTGCTGCAAAAAATGCAGTTCCATCTGCCGGTAAGCGGATACATTCTCAGGTGTAACTCCAAGCATCCGATTCATCTCTGTTTCATCAATGCTCGCACGGTTTGCATAATTCTCCAAATATACTTTACCTGCACGCCAAAGTAAAAAATCCACAGGAACCGGGAAGTCAAAGGTCCACTCATAATCAATCACTATCCATGTATTCCCCTGTACCATAATGTTGGAAAATATTAAATCAATATCTACCCCTTTGGAAAAAGGTACAGATACCGGAAGTGTTATTTCCCCGAACGCCTTTTGATATTGTTCTATTTCGTCCTGACTTCTTTCTCCACATACTGACTGTTCACTCAAATATACTTGCCGGATTTCGGAAGCATACTGTTTTACTAACTCCGCAAATCCATCCTTGTCATCATTTGCCAGACATGCATCTAATACAGCCTCTAGTGTATCTCCATCTATATATTCAAATTCGATATATGCATCTGTAAGGTTTGCCCGATTTGCACACAAACGGCTCCCTGCAAACTCTTTTTTCAACAATGCATATACCTCATTCATATGTTCAATATGCGGACGTGCCAATCTTGTATCTGCATATTTCCGCACAACGCGGCTTCCGTCCTCCCGACAAACAATATCGGTACGAATCGCGTAGTCTGGATGACGTTGATTCGAATATTTTGTATAAATTAATCGCTCCATCCTACACTCCTTTGGCTACAATCAAAAATGAGTTTGAGAACTCTGGAAACATTTCTGCTCTAATCAATTCTCCATACACTTTATTTTCGTCAAACAATCGTACACGATTCCGATCGAAATTCCGATGATTTACATTCAGTTCATTCTCATGTGGCAGATATTCATCCGAAAAGATCTTTTCAGGCAGCTTATAATCCGGGTATGGATAATAAAAAGTATGCTCAGAAAAACCAGCCTGTTCCAACATATGGGCTAACTCGTTTTTAGAAAATGTCCGCACATAACTATCTTTTGCATACCCTTCAATTCCGCCAAAAAATGTTGCTATATGATCTTCCCGGCATCCTGCCCAATATTTCAATCCAAATTTATTTTCTATCGCAAGAATAAGTCGCCCATCTTTGGTTAAATGCTTCTTGATAATTTCTAAAAATTCTGCATATGGCTGTTCACTATCAATATAACTACATGCATATTCAAATACACCAATCAACGTGATCACATCATATTTCTGCTCCAGATGTTGTTCCACTTCCTGAAAATTACCAACTTTAATTGTGATATTATCTGCTTCCTGATGCCGATACGCGTTAATCAGCGAACGTTTCATAGAAAGTTCCACTGCATCTACATTTTTTGCCATACGAGCAAGTACACCAGTAATTGCTCCACAACCTGCTCCTATCTCCAACACACTGTCTTCTTTTGTAATCGGCATGGATTGTACAATATTCTCCCTGACATTTGAAAAATGATACAAAATCGCCCAGGATTTTCGCTCTGCTATCACACGATTATACTCAGAAACCGGAACATTTTTTGCTATATCCAGCATTTCATCTTCAATTTCGCCGTCACTGTACAAATCCTTGCCAGGATAGTATGTGTCATCAATTGTTATGGAACCTATTTTCTGCATATATTCGTCCCTTCATAAGTCTGAACTGTAATCTTCGAGTTCATATCGTAATATCCAACCGTATTTTTATCTGACACGACTGTGATATTGCATACATCATATAAACGATGATATACCGTGAAATCCGTGCCATTATAACCAGTACAACCAAGCGAAAGAAGATACTCGCCTCCCTGCAGATTCATATCCTGCTCAAAAGATATCTCCATAATGGGGCCAACCTCAAAATCAGTCTTTTCAAACATCGTATTTGTACCGGTAATTTCTGTTCCCTTTGGATCTTTGATGGATAATGCAAATATCGGATACTCAATTGGGGCATGCATCTGCACCTTCATACGCACTGTGAAAGGTTTTCCTTTTTCAATCGTATTGGTAATATTTCCACAGCTATCTACAATCGCATAGTCAATAATCTCTGCCTTCTTATCGCCATATTCAATAGCATTTTCGTTTTGCGAGAGCAAATCCTTCCAGCATTTTGCTTCTTTTACAGATTTCGCAGCCTCCATACTTGGTGCCTTGGCAATATTTTCTGTTTCCTCGTCCACATGTTCCAAATCCAACTGACCAACCAGCACCTTTTTATACATGTCAACCATTTCTTTTGGACGTCCCTCTGCCAGTTTTACTCCCTTATTCAACAGCACAACACGATCACAATATTTACTGATACTGCTCAGGTCATGGCTTACGAACAATATAGTTTTCCCCTGTTCTTTAAATTCCTCAAACTTTTTATAACACTTTGTTTGAAAAAACACATCACCAACAGACAACGCCTCATCTACAATCAGAATTTCCGGATCTATGTTAATCGCTACTGCAAAAGCCAACCGTACAAACATACCGGAAGAATATGTTTTAACCGGTTGATGAATAAACTCTCCAATATCTGCAAATTCCAATATTGAATCCAGCTTTGCATCAATCTCCTTCTTGGTAAAGCCAATCATAGTTCCATTTAAATACACATTCTCAAGTCCTGTGTATTCCATATTAAATCCGGCTCCCAACTCAAGCAATGCAGAAATACGTCCATCGATCTCCACATTACCACTTGTCGGATTCAGAACTCCGGTAATAATCTTGAGAATCGTTGATTTGCCAGAACCATTTGTCCCAATAATTCCAACACATTCCCCTTTTTTAATATCAAAATTAAGATCATGCAATGCATAATGTTCGCGATGCAATACTTTTTTCGTTAAACCCAGAGACTCCCGGAATCGATCGGATGGTTTATCATATAATTTATATAATTTCGTTACATTCTGTACACGAATCGCCGTCTCGCTCATAATTTATCTCTCTTTTTCTTATAACACATCTGCAAAATGCACCTTCAGTCGATTAAACACATTCACACCTATAACAAAGAATAGCAATGTAATAATCCAAAAGGCAAGTGTCCATAACGGCTTCTCCCAAAACCAAATATGATCCAGCAACGCATTTCGAAATCCATCTACAATATAATACATCGGGTTTAATTTAAATACTTTTGCTAAAGTTGGATGGTTCACCAAAATATCCGATATATTCCACATAATTGGGGTCATCCACATTCCAATCTGTAATACAATATTTACAATCTGTGTCAGATCCCGGAAAAAAACAACCACCGCAGATGTAAAATACGCCAATCCTAACACAAGCAGAAAGTTACAAATCATATAATATATAATCTGCAACAAATAAACACTTGGGATATATCCGTTGCACCAGCATAAAACAATCGTAAATGCCGTAAATATCACATGTACAAAGATTGCCGACAATACTTTCACCAGCGGTAATATATCAATATTAAATACAACTTTCTTTACCAGATAATTGTACTCGATCAATGCATTTGTTCCACCGTTCAACGCCTCCGAAAAAAAGAACCACGGAACAAGTCCTGCCATCAGCCACAGTACAAACGGGTGCCCGCTCGGTCTACCCTGGCGCAATCCCACGGTAAACACAAACCAATACACAACAACTGTGACAATCGGCTGCACAAATGCCCAGATCACACCCAAATAAGAACCTGCAAACCGTGTCTTAAAATCATTCTTCGCCAGATTTCCGATCAATGTCCGATTTTGAACTAATTCGATCGGAAGATTTATAAATTGTCGAAACCGTGAAGTTGTTTTCTTTTCCATGCCTATTTTTTATACTCCTTAATACCACTCCACTTGGTATCCTTCTCTGAGAATGTCAGATCTTCTACCGTCATTCCTTCTGGCATCGGCCATTCTACGCCAATTTCCGGATCAGACCACAGCAGTCCGCCCTCATCGTTTGGATGATAGAAATCTGTACATTTGTAGCAAAACTCTGCATGATCGGATAATACGATGAATCCATGCGCAAAGTTCTTTGGAATGAAAAACTGTTTCTTATTCTCTGCAGACAAACGAACGCCAAACCATTTACCAAATGTCTTTGATCCTTCCCGCAGATCCACCGCCACATCAAATACCTCTCCACTTACAACACGCACAAGCTTATCCTGTGGATAATTGATCTGGAAATGCAATCCTCGAAGCACACCTTTCTTAGAGCTGGACTGGTTATCCTGTACAAATGTACAATCAATGCCTGCCGCTGCAAAATCATTATAATTGTAGGTCTCCATGAAATAGCCTCTATCATCACCGAATACAGACGGTGTGATTACCTTCAATCCCTCAATCTCTACACCATCTGCTTCACAAGTTTCTACTGTGATTTTTCCAAATTTCTGTTCCATGTCCTTTTCCTTTCATCTATTTCTTATATTTTCTGTCCTTTTTTATTATTTAAAATAAAGTATAAATTTAAAATAGCTGTTAACAATAAATCCTTATTATTTTGATATACATAATTATTGAAATTGTAGCATATAGCTAGCAAAACTGCAAGTTTTAGCTGTTTTGTTCACAAAAACGAGATAGCCATAACGCATTATTTATATTCTTCCATTGTCTTCTCTTTTTGATAGGTATAAAATAATAAGTAATATTGGAGACGTATCGAAGTGGTCATAACGGGGCTGACTCGAAATCAGTTAGGCCGAAAGGTCTCGTGGGTTCGAATCCCACCCGCTCCGCCAGATAAAAAGCGCACTCATAAGCCATTAACGAAGCTTATGGGTGCGCTTTTTCTATGTCCGGAATACGGAGTCATTTTTATCCCATTCTTCTCTGTTTTCATCTTTTATTTCATTACATTTAATAGTATGATAGGCATAGATACTGTCAGGAGGTATTACTATGAATACTGATATGGTGACCCAATTAATTCCCGGACATGGTTTGAAACTAAAAGGCCGGGAATTACAAAATTATATTACAGCTGAAGTAAAGCGGATGCGGGCCGGTAAAAAAGATTACCACTTGAACATCCCTGCCG
>OLFZ01002966.1_pt1 | contig 10066 bp, 8 predicted proteins | sample 1604861 | NCBI WGS metagenome assembly OLFZ01 (sample SAMEA3888895, study PRJEB22519) | human gut metagenome | biome: human gut; feature: human-associated habitat; material: faeces | place: Denmark | collected 2011 | reverse complement strand
GACGCAGCAGGTGTCCTGGTTGGTTCTACAGGAGTCATCGGAATGCAGCTTCCGATCGACCGTATCGCAAACGGAGTAAAAGCCATGGCACCGAAGCTTGCGGGAAGCCGCGAGGCAGGCCTTGAGGCAGCAAAAGCCATCATGACAACAGATACCGAGAAGAAAGAGGCAGCGGTAGAGATCGAGATCGGTGGAAAAACCGTAACGGTAGGCGGTATGTGCAAGGGCTCCGGAATGATCCACCCCAACATGTGCACGATGCTTGGATTTATCACCAGTGATGTGGATATCTCAAAGGAACTTCTTCAGGAAGCACTCAGCGAGGATATCAAGGACACCTACAACATGGTATCCGTTGACGGCGATACCTCCACAAACGATACTGTCCTTCTCCTTGCAAACGGACAGGCCGGCAATCCGAAGATCACAGAGAAAAACGCAGATTATGAAGAGTTCAAAAAAGCTCTTAACTACGTAAACACAACCCTTGCCAAAAAGATCGCAGGTGACGGAGAAGGCGCAACTGCACTCTTCGAGGTCAAGGTCATCGGCGCAGCCACCAAGGCAGAAGCCGTAACCTTAAGTAAATCCGTAGTAACCTCTTCCTTAACAAAGGCAGCCATTTACGGCCACGATGCAAACTGGGGAAGAATCCTCTGCGCCCTCGGCTACTCCGGCGTCCAGTTCGATCCGGAAAAGGTAGATCTCTACTTTGAGAGCAAAGCAGGAAAGATCAAGATCATTGAAAATGGAGTTTCTACAGGCTACAGCGAAGAGGAAGCAACTAAGATCCTCTCAGAAGAGGCAGTGACAGCCATCGCGGATATGAAGATGGGAGATGCATCCGCAACTGCGTGGGGATGCGACCTCACCTATGATTACATAAAGATCAATGCGGATTATCGTTCTTGATGTAAGAGCTTTGTAGAATGTTTTTTATGGTGGATTTTAGTTGTAGTTTTGTTTCAGTTTGTAAGCTGAGAAAACCCTTAGGGGGAGCGAGCTCAAAGTTGCGAAGCCCGCACGCTCCCCCTAAGAACCCCCTCCGTTGGGCACGCTTGGCTGTGGCATGTAGAACTTCAGTCGACGAAGACTGAGTGACGAACGTGAGAACCCGTAGTGCGGGAGCCTGGAAGTTGAGGCGTGTAGAACTTCAGTCGATGAAAACTGAGTGACGAACGTGAGGAACCTCAGAGCGGGAGCCCGGAAGTTATGTCGTGTTAAACGTCAGTAGCCGAAGGCAGACTGACGAGCTGTTCGCCTTCGGCGAAAGCGCGTCGGAAGCGGCTGTCTGCGACAGCCTGTCCGCAGCAGGCGCTTTGCCCGCAACGCGGGCAACAGCCCGTTCCCCGTGGCCGGAGGGGAGGAGCGCGAGGAGGGGAAACGGCCTTCGGAACTCCGAGTGCCTCCCCTCCTCGCAAATCCCACAGCTGTCAGCTGAGACAAAATTATAATAAAAAAGAAATCCCTCCAACATACAACAACAAAACCTTTTTCAATCCATATCATTTTTCAAAAAAAGGAGACACCCACATGGTAAATCAGAAATATCTTGACAAAGCAGAGGTTCTCATAGAAGCCCTGCCATACATCCAGCGGTTCAACCGCAAGATCGTAGTCATCAAATACGGCGGAAGCGCCATGCTTGATGAAGAATTAAAGCGTAACGTCATCAAGGACGCAGTCCTTCTGAAATTAGTCGGTTTCAAACCGATCATTGTTCACGGCGGCGGCAAGGAAATCAGCCGCTGGGTCGGTAAAGTCGGCATGGAGCCGCATTTTGTAAACGGTCTCCGTGTAACGGACAAAGACACTATGGAGATCGCAGAGATGGTTCTTGCAAAAGTAAACAAGGAGCTTGTTACTCTGGTAGAATCTCTCGGCGTACAGGCTGTAGGTGTCAGCGGTAAGGACGGCGGTCTTCTCCAGTGCAAAAAGAAGCTTTCCAAAGGCGAAGACATCGGCTACGTAGGTGAGGTTACAAAGGTTAATCCGAAGATCCTTCATGACCTTCTGGAAAGAGATTTCCTTCCGATCGTATTCCCGATCGGCTTTGACGAAAATTTTGATTCCTACAATATCAATGCGGACGATGCAGCCTGCGCCATTGCAGAGGCAGTTGAGGCAGAGAAGCTTGCCTTCCTGTCCGATATTGAGGGCGTTTACAGGGATGCAGATGATCCCTCCACTCTGATCTCCGAGCTTCGTGTAGATGAGGCTGAGAATCTGATCTCAGATGGTACTGTGGGCGGCGGTATGATCCCGAAGCTGAAAAACTGTATCGACGCTATCGAGCATGGCGTAAACAGAGTCCATATCCTGGATGGAAGGATCCCGCACAGCTTACTGCTTGAGATCTTTACAAACAAAGGTATTGGTACTGCAATTTTAAAAGATGATGGGGAGAAATATTACAATGAGCATGAATGAACAGATGGAAGAATCTGAAGCCAGTATTCTTCATACATATAACCGTTTTCCGGTAGTTTTTGAAAAAGGCGATGGTTGTTACCTCTATGATTCCGAAGGAAAGGAATATCTGGATTTTGCGGCAGGTATCGCAGTAAATGCCCTGGGCTATCATTATCCGGGCTATGACGAAGCACTGAAATCCCAGATCGACAAGCTGATGCATATTTCCAACCTGTACTACAATGAGCCGATCATTGAGGCGGGTGCCAAACTTGTACAGGCAAGCCATATGGAAAAGGCCTTCTTCACAAACAGTGGTACAGAGGCCATTGAGGGTGCTCTGAAGGCTGCCAAGAAATATGCCTACGAAAGAGATGGCCATGCAGACCATGAGATCATTGCCATGAACCATTCCTTCCACGGCCGCAGCATCGGCGCTCTTTCCGTGACAGGCAATGCACATTACAGAGAACCCTTTGAGCCTCTGATGGGTGGGGTGAAATTTGCAGATTTCAATGATCTTGAGAGTGTAAAGGCTCAGATCACAGATAAGACCTGTGCCATCATCACCGAGACCGTACAGGGAGAAGGAGGTATTTATCCGGCTACAAAAGAGTTCCTGGAAGGCTTACGTAAGCTTTGTGATGAGAAGGATATCATCCTGATCCTGGACGAGATCCAGTGCGGTATGGGACGTACCGGACATTATTTTGCATGGCAGGCATATGGAGTACAGCCGGATATCATGACCTGTGCCAAAGCACTTGGCTGTGGAGTTCCGGTAGGTGCTTTTGTGCTGAACAAAAAAGCAGCTGCAGCTTCCCTGAAGCCAGGCGACCACGGAACCACTTACGGTGGAAATCCCTTCGTATGTGCAGCAGTCAGCAAGGTATTTGACATTTTTGAAAAAGATCAGATCCTTTCCCATGTGCAGGGACTTACTCCGTATTTTGAGGAGAAGCTGGACGAACTGGTTGCAAAGCATGACTGTGCAGAAACAAGAAGAGGCAAAGGCTTCATGCAGGGTATCGTGATCAAGGGGCGTCCGGTAGGAGACGTGGTGAAAAAAGCTCTTGCAAAGGGTCTTCTGGTGATCTCAGCAGGAAGTGATGTTCTCCGCCTTGTTCCACCTCTTGTGATCACAAAAGAGGATATCGACAAGATGGCAGAGATCCTTGACGAGTGTATGGAATAATAAAAAAATAACAGATACAAAAGCAGCAGTATTTTCCGGAAAGGGTAGTGTGCCGATGGAGAATACGGCTGCTTTTTTGTCAGAGAGACAATGTATATAAATTATATAACAGATATAGAAAACAGTATTCGAAAATCTGGTCGTGTGTTTGAAAACAAACAAAAACTGCTATGATACACCGACAAAATGCACAAAAAAGAGAGAGGGTTCGAGTATAAATTGCACATCTACACAGTTGATTTTAGAACGCCATATGTTATAATTTCACTGGTAAAAAAATTTATGTGAGGGGTGAGAATTTTGAAAAAATTATTAACCGTCATGTGTGCTTTTCTGACAGTATTTCTGGCATGTCCTGTGGGTGTATGGGCAGCCGGAAACGGTGGGACAGGATCTGGTGTGCCGGTGTGGCTTTGTATCCCTTTTGCGGGCCTTCTTCTGTGTGTTGCAGTGATGCCGCTGGTAAAGGGTGAGTGGTGGGAGTCACATCAGCCCGTTGTGGTTGCATTCTGGATCGTTCTTATGATCATTCCGTTTGCAGTTGTTTACGGTGCCGGAAAAACTGCGGAAACAGTACTGGAGTGCGTGATCAATGACTATCTTACATTTATCATCCTGTTATTCGGACTGTTCTGTGTATCCGGTAACATTACAGTTGAGGGTGATTTTGCGGGCTCACCAAGAGTAAATGTAGGACTTCTTGCACTGGGAACCCTGCTTTCCAGCTGCATCGGAACTACCGGAGCCAGCATGCTGATGGTCCGTCCGGTGATCAAAATGAATTCCTGGAGAAAAAGAAAAGGTCATATTATGATCTTTTTCATCTTTATGGTATCCAACATGGGTGGCTGCCTGACACCGATCGGTGATCCGCCGCTTCTGATGGGCTTCATGCGAGGAGTTCCGTTCTTCTGGAGTCTTCATCTTTTTCCGGTACTGATCCTTAATATGGTGATTCTTCTGTTTGTGTTCTATCATCTGGATATGCGCTCTTACAAGAAGGATATCGCAGAGGGACGTAAACCGGATATCAGCAAACCGGGTACCGAGTTTAAGATCGAGGGTCTTCATAATATCATCTTCCTTGTGATGATCGTTGTGGGTGTTATCTTAAGCGGAATGCTTCCAGGTATGCCTGTATTCCAGGATGCAGCCGGAAATGTAAAGGGGATTCATATTTTCGGTGAGGTTACTTTAAGCTTCCCGTCGATCATTGAGATCGTCCTGATCCTGGCAGCTGCATTTTTGTCCTTTAAGACAACGGATAAGAGGATCCGTGTGCGGAACCATTTTACCTGGGGTGCGATCAAGGAGGTTGCAGTACTTTTCATCGGTATTTTTATCACCATGCAGCCGGCCCTGATGCTTCTGAAAGCAGTAGGACCGAATCTTGGTATCACCGAGCCGTACCAGATGTTCTGGGCGACCGGAGCTTTGTCCAGCTTCCTGGATAATACGCCGACCTATCTGGTATTTCTGACAACAGCAGGAACTCTTGGATTTACAAACGGAATCGCAACAACGCTGGGAACGGTTCCTGTAAAGCTTCTTTCTGCGATTTCCTGCGGTGCTGTATTTATGGGCGCCAATACATATATCGGCAATGCTCCGAACTTTATGGTCAAGACACTTTCTGACGAAAATGGTATCAACATGCCGTCCTTCTTCGGATATATGGCATGGTCCATTTGTTTCCTGGTACCGGTGTTCATCATCGATATGCTGGTATTCTTTTTATAAGGGAGGAGGATCAATATGCAGGATAATAACATTCGAGAGAAATGCAGAGAGCTTGCCACCAGACTTTATGAACTGGATGGCGAGGTTTATGAAAGCGTAGGATCTTCCCTTGGACGTACCTTCACCGGTGACAGAGAAGGCACTATCCGGAACTTAAGTGCTCTGATGTATACCAAACCGGACGGACATCTTCTTCGAAGCGAGATGGCACTGATCAGCAACATGGCCAGGACCATCAAGGATAAAGAAGAAAAAAGCCGTCTCATGAAGAAATATGATGAGATCTTTCAGGAGATCCTGACGCTGCCGGAGACTTTTGTTGCTACGGATATCATGGATAAGGAACGTGTGGCGCTGAATCATATGATCAAGCACAGGGAAAAAATCTCTGAGAATGACCATCTGGTCATCTGCATCAGCCGTACACAGGGAAGTGCCGGCAATGATATCGGTTTCGGACTGGCAGACAAGCTTCGGATCAACTATTATGATGTGGAGATCTTTGATCAGGTATTAAGGCGTCTTGAGGCGGAAAAGGGCGCGGTCAACGATGCGGAATATTTTGCGGATTTCAATAAATATGAGAAGAAGCATAAATTTGATCCCAAGGGCTGGTTCCGGGAATTCAACCGTTACCATGGTCTTCCGAAACAGGATGCGGTATTCTTTAACATGAGTGACCTGATCTGCGATCTGGCCTCAAAAGAGGACTGCATCATTATGGGAAGGTGTGCGGATGCGATCCTCAAGAACAATCACATTCCGCATATCAGTCTGTTTATCACAGCTCCTTTTGCTATCCGTGTGCAGCATGTTATGGATGTACGGAAGATGAATATGAAGCAGGCAGTCCGTTTCCTGAAGAAGATGGACAGCCAGCACAGACGGTATTACAATTTTTACGGCGGAGCTCAGTGGGGCAAGCCGGATAACTACGATCTTTGTATCAACAGTGCAAGCTACGGAATCAATGAAACGGAGAATCTGATCCTGAAGCTTTTGAATGATCAGATCCACTAAGAGATAAAAATATGAGCAGCACGGAAGAAAGAAAAAGTTCCGGAAGGGGTTTTTAGCTTAACAGGCTGCAAACAGAAAAAGAATCAGAACAGAGTTCTTGCATTCTGAGGTAACCTTCTGCCAGACAGAAATACCTCAGAATGCAGGAACTTTTTTTATATTTTGTTTATAAAAACTTAATCTTGATTAACTTTTTTCATTTAGGGGATTGACATTCGAAAAAACTTAGTATAAACTAACCTATGAGTTAGGTCTAACTAATTAGACTGAGTTAATTAATAGAAAGAAACGGAGGGATTCCATGCAGCCGATTTTATTTTTACAGTCAGGTGATACTGGCACGATCAAGCGTATTTCCGGAGCGGAGGATACAAGAAGATTTCTTGCAGGCCTTGGTTTTGTTGAGAATGCGGAAGTGACAGTTATTTCTCAGTTTGACGGCAATCTGATCGTAAATGTCAAGGATTCCAGAGTAGCAGTCAATAAGGAAATGGCCAGACACATTATGGTGTGACCGGACTGTGCGGCAGTGACCGGTAGTGGATTTGCCCCAAACTGCGGAAGGCGCAGTTGAGGATAGATTAGGAATTGGAATATGAACAGGGAGGAAAAGAGAAATGACTTTACGTGATGCAGCAGTAGGTTCTACAGTAGTTGTTTCCAAGATCACCGGCGACCCGGCTTACAAGCGTCGTATCATGGATATGGGAATCACAAAAGGCAGCGAGGTTTATATCCGAAAGGTAGCGCCTCTTGGAGATCCGGTTGAGATCACCATCAGAGGTTATGAGCTTTCCCTGCGTAAGCATGACGCAGCATGTGTGGAAGTAAAGTAAATACGCTTCGAAAAATGACAGAGCGTCAGGCTCTGACCTGAAAAAAGGAGGATGCAAAATGTCTGTAACAATAGCTCTTGCCGGAAACCCGAACTGTGGTAAGACTACAATGTTCAATGCTCTTACAGGCGCAAACCAGTACGTTGGTAACTGGCCAGGTGTTACTGTAGAGAAAAAAGAGGGTAAGCTGAAAAACCAGAAGGATGTAACGGTAACAGACCTTCCGGGTATCTATTCACTTTCCCCGTATACACTTGAGGAGGTTGTCAGCCGTGATTACCTTCTGAAAGAGAAACCGGATGTGATCATCGATCTTGTGGATGCAACAAACATCGAGAGAAACCTGTACCTTGCAACCCAGCTTCTTGAGATCGGTATCCCGGTTGTTATTGCTCTTAATATGGTGGATCTTCTGAAAAAGAACAACATCCATATCAATGTAAAAGGCTTAAGCTCCGCGCTTGGATGCCCGATCGTTGAGACCTCTGCTCTTAAAGGAACAGGCCTTAAAGAGGTTGTTGATGAGGCAATCAAATGTGCGAACCAGCACAGAGTACCATCGAAGCAGATGGAATTTCCGAAAGCAGTAGAAAAAGCTGTAAATGAGATCGAGGGATTTGTTCCTGCAAACATCGCTGAGGAGAACAAGAGATGGTATGCAGTAAAGCTTCTTGAGAGAGACAGCAAGGTAAAAGAAGGTCTGAACCTTCCGGCTTCTGCACAGTCCAGGATCGAGGAGATTGCTTCTGGCCTTGAGAAGGCAGAGGATGATGATACAGAGAGTATCGTAACGGATGGAAGATATCAGTACATCCAGAAGATTGTTTCTGCAAACGTTAAGAGAAGCGGAAATAAGATGACAGTTTCCGATAAGATCGACCGTATCGTAACAAACCGTGTTCTCGGTCTTCCGATCTTTATCCTTACCATGTTTATCGTTTATTATGTATCGGTAACAACAGTTGGTACCATGGTAACAGACTGGACGAACGACAGCTTTGTGGGAACCATCCAGGGTGTTGTATCGGATGGACTCGGCAATGCCGGTGTTGCTGACTGGCTGGTGAGCCTTGTATCAGATGGTATCATCGGTGGTCTTGGTGCAGTGCTTGGATTCGTTCCGCAGATGGCGATCCTGTTCCTGTTCCTTTCCATCCTTGAGGACTGCGGTTACATGGTTCGTATCGCATTCGTCATGGACCGTGTGTTCCGTCACTTCGGACTTTCCGGTAAGAGCTTCATTCCGCTCCTTATCGCATCCGGCTGCGGTATCCCGGGTATCATGGCTTCCAAGACCATCGAAAATGATAACGACAGACGTCTTACCATTATGACGGCCACATTTATTCCGTGCGGCGCGAAGCTTCCGGTTATCGCTCTTTTAGGCGGCATCATGGTCGGCTGGACATCCGGAGATTACTCTGATGCGGGAAATACAGCATTCTTAATGTATGCGTTAGGTATCGTCTGCGTTCTTGTAGCAGCGATCATGTTAAAGAAGACAAAACCGTTCTCCGGCGAGGCAGCTCCGTTCGTTATGGAGTTACCGGCATACCACATCCCGTCTGCTAAGACCGTTCTTATGCACACCTGGGAGCGTCTGTGGGGCTTCATTAAGAAAGCCGGAACGATCCTGTTCCTTGCCTGCGTGATCATGTGGATCCTCTCCACATTTGGTTTCGAGAATGGTTCGTTCGGTATGGTAGAAGATACAGAAAACTGCTTGATGGCGATCCTCGGAAGCGCTCTTGCATGGATCTTCACTCCTCTCGGATGGGGCAAATGGCAGTGCGTTGCAGCGGCGATCTCCGGATTCTCCGCAAAAGAGGGTATCGTTTCCACAATGGGTGTCCTTGCAAATGTCAGCGAGGATCTCTCCGAGGAGACAGACGTTGTCGCAGCCGCGATCAGAGACTGGTTCCCGACAATGGCAGCAGCCTTCTCCTTCCTTGTATTCAACCTGTTAAACTCCCCGTGTCTGGCGGCTATTTCCACAATGGCCCAGCAGATGCAGTCCAGAAAGTGGTTCTGGTTTGCAATCATCTTCCAGAACGTATTCGCTTACTGTGTAGCACTGATGTTCTACCAGTTCGGTCTTCTTATGGAAGGCGGTTCCTTCGGAATCGGCACAGCAGCAGCTGTTGTTGTTCTTCTCGGATTCCTCTATATGCTGTTCCGTCCGGATCCATATAAGAACCAGAAGAAGGCATCCCGCCGCTCTGTAGCAGCATAATTTTGGCAGTATTACTTCATTATTCCATAGAAACTCTATAAAAGATCCAGGTCAGAGGCGGACGTCGCTTCGTGGCCTGGATCTTTTCAGTTGGAAACCGCATAGCTTATAGAAGGAAGATTGCGAGAGTCGCGCCGGGGTCCGGACGGCCTTCGCGGATCAAAGGAGACAAAAACGATGGAAAATATCGGAAATATTATTCTTGGGATCATGATCCCGTTTGTGGGGACGACACTTGGAGCTGCGTGCGTATATTTTATGAAGAAGGGAATCCGTCAGAATGTGGAAAAAGGTCTTCTGGGCTTTGCGGCCGGTGTCATGGTGGCGGCATCCGTGTGGTCACTTCTGATCCCGTCCATGAATCTTTCTGCGGATCTGGGACGTCTGGCGTTTCTGCCTGCGGTGACCGGATTCTTCTGCGGCATCCTGTTCCTGCTGTTCCTTGACGGGCATGTGCCTCATCTTCACATCGGGTGCGATGAACCGGAAGGTCCGTCCTGCACGTTAAAAAAAAATACGATGCTTGTCCTTGCGGTGACCCTTCATAATATTCCGGAAGGAATGGCAGTCGGTGTTGTCTATGCGGGTTGGTTAAATGGAAATAGTTCGATTACATATTTTGGTGCACTA
>OLFZ01002963.1_pt1 | contig 10071 bp, 8 predicted proteins | sample 1604861 | NCBI WGS metagenome assembly OLFZ01 (sample SAMEA3888895, study PRJEB22519) | human gut metagenome | biome: human gut; feature: human-associated habitat; material: faeces | place: Denmark | collected 2011 | reverse complement strand
GTGCCGGAGCCGGTCGTACAGGGCGTGCAGACCGCGCTTGAGCCCGAGCCCGCCGAGCAGGAGACCCCGTCGCCGCTCGCGCGCGCCGTGCCGCCGGAGACGCCGCCCGCCCGCCTGATCGGCGAGGCGATGCACACCTACATCCTCGTGGAAAAGGGCGATACGCTTATCCTCATCGACAAGCACGCGGCGCACGAGCGCATCAACTTTGACCGCCTGCGCCAGAACCCTGCCGACATCCCGTCGCAGACGCTGCTCGAGCCGCTGCCCTTCACGCCCGACGAAAGCGACGCGGAGGTGCTGCAGCAGCACGGCGACACGCTCGCGGAGCTCGGCTTCACGCTCGAGCCGTTCGGCCGCAGCGACTACATCCTGCGCGGCGTGCCCGCCCAGATCGACGCGGGCGATGCGCTGCCCGCGCTCGAGGAGATCTGCGCGCAGCTGCGCCACGGCGCGCACACGGACGCGCAGGCCGTGCGCGACGAGGTGCTCAAGACCGTGGCGTGCAAGGCGGCCATCAAGGCCGGCTGGCAGACAGAGCCCGAGGAGCTGCTGCGTCTGGCGGACGCGGTGTGCGCGGGCGAGGTGAAATACTGCCCGCACGGACGCCCCGTCGCCGTGACGCTCACGCGCCGGGAGCTGGACAAGCTCTTCAAGCGCATCGTGTAAAAAACAGGGAGCGCAACGCGCTCCCCTCAGTTGATCAAACGTGCGCGCCGTCCGCCGCAGGCGGACAGCGCGTGCGATGCAGTCAGACCGCAGCTCTCTGCCCAAAAGTAATCCTTTTGGGCAGAGAAACAGGGAGCGCAACGCGCTCCCTGTCAGACTGTACAACTTTATTTACTTGTGGTAGTACAAAATGCCCATGCAGCCGGGGCCGCAGTGGTTCGACACCGTGCAGCCGGCCCGCGTGTGGTACACTTCCTCAAACGGCTGGCACGCGCGCACGACGCGCTCGAGCTCCTGCCACGTGGCCTCGTCGATGCCGGAATCCGTGATGAAGATGCGGTGGCAGTCGATATCGTCGCGCCCCTTGAGCCGGTCCTCGATATACTGCACATAGCACTTTTCGAGCTTGCCGCGGTACTTGCGGCCGACGCCCATTTTCCCGTCCTTGACCTCGATGCACGGCTTGAGATGCAGAAAATTGGCGCTCAGCGCCGCAAGCGACGAGCAGCGCCCGCCGCGCACGAGATAATCGAGCGTGTCGAGCACGAAGCTGACATCGAGCTTCTCACGCTTTTTCTCCAGCGCCGCCGCGATGTCGGCCGCATCCATGCCCTGCGCGGCCATCTCGGCCGCGTCGAGCACCAGATGACCGATGCCGGTCGAGAGGTTGCGCGCGTCCACGGGGTAGACATTCGTAAACTCCCGCGCCGCGATGCAGGCATTCTGATAGCAGCCGGACATATCGCTCGAGATCGTGAAGTGGATCACGGCGTCATATTCGGCGCGCGCCGCGCTGAAATACGCATAATAGTCCGACACGTTCACCGCCGCGGTCTGGCAGAGCTTGCCCGTGGCCTTCGCGTAGGCGTAGAGCTCCTCCGGACGCACATCGATGCCGTCGCGCAGCGTCTCGTCGCCGCGTACGATGTACAGCGGCGTGATGCCGATGTGATAGCGCGCGATCAGCTCCGGCGAGAGATCGCAGGTGCTGTCGGCAGAAATTTTGATCTTCATGGGTTCACCTTCTTGAATACTGGGATATGGTCTCATTTTAACACATTTCTAATACTTTTCAATAAAATCTTTCTGAATTTGCTCTTATGGAAAGGAGGCTGCCGGATGCAGCCAAAACTGGTCGTCATTACCGGCCCGACCGCCTCGGGCAAGACCGCGCTGGGCGTCATGCTCGCGCAGCGGCTCGGCGGCGAGGTCGTCTCGGCCGACTCGATGCAGATCTACCGCGGCATGGACATCGGCACGGCCAAGCCCACGCCGGAGGAAATGCAGGGCGTGCCGCACCACATGATCGACATCGCCGACCCGACGGAGAACTACTCCGTCTCGCGCTACGCGGCGGAAGCGACCGCCTGCGTGGACGATATCCTCGCGCGCGGAAAACTGCCGATCGTCGTCGGCGGGACGGGGCTTTACATCGACTCGCTCATCGCCGGGCGCACCTTTGCCGACGGCACGGCCGACACCGCGCTGCGGCAGGAGCTGAGCGAGCGCTACGACGAGATCGGCGGCGAGGGTCTGCTCGGCGAGCTGCGCAAATTTGACCCCGAGCGCGCGGCAAAGCTCCACCCCGCGGACAAAAAGCGCATCGTGCGCGCGATGGAGGTCTACATCCTCACGGGCAAGACCATCACGCAGCACGACGCCGAGACCCGCGCCGTGCCGCCGCGCTACGACGCGGCGAAGATCGCGCTCACGTTCGCAGACCGGCAGGATCTCTATGCGCGCATCGACCGGCGCGTGGACGCCATGATGCAGCAGGGGCTGCTCGACGAGGTGCGCGCGCTGCTGGCCGCCGGCATCCCGGCCGACTGCACGGCCATGCAGGCCATCGGCTATAAGGAGGCCGTGGCCGCCGTGCGCGGCGAGGCAACGGCGCGGGAGGCTGCGGACGCCATCCGGCTCGCCTCGCGGCAGTACGCAAAGCGCCAGCTGACATGGCTGCGGCGCGATGCGCAACTATTTTGGCTGCGGCACGAAAAAACGCCGGACATGGACCTGGCCTGCCGCCGTTCGACGCAATTCTTGGCCGGACGCGGTATAGAATAGTGGCCTGTACAGATGCGGAGAAAACTGCCATTTTCGCCGGATTTGTATAAATTCACTATTTCACGGAGCGGCAGTTTGTGCTATGATAAGTCGATATATGTCCGCTCCGGCAAAAGGAGCGGCGATCATGCAAAAGACACAGAATCTTCAGGACACATTCCTCAATTACATCCGGCGGGAGAAGATCCCCGTGACCCTGTTTCTCATGAACGGGTTTCAGCTGCGCGGCATCGTGCGCAGCTTTGACAGCTTTGCCGTGCTCATCGAGGCCGACGGCCGCCAGCAGATGATCTACAAGCACGCGATCTCGACGGTCGCCCCAGTGCGGGCGGTGACGCTCGAGCTGCAGGTGTGATCTCCCTGCCGCCCCCCACCGGAAGGAGGGCAGGCTTTGAAGAAAACGAATACCTTTACGAACATCGCCATGCTCGTGCTCTTCGCGGCCATGGCCGTGTATCTGGGCGTGTACCTGTTTCGCTCCACGCAGCAGTCGTATTCCACCGCACCGGCGGTGCTCGTGACCGTCAGCGAGGGCGGACAGGCCAGCGGCATCGTCGTGCGCGAGGAGCAGATCATCGCCTCGGACAAGGAGTTTCTGTCCCTGTCCGTGGACGACGGCAAGCAGGTCGCGCGCGACGGCGAGATCGCCATCGGCGTCGACTCCAAGGCCGCGCTCGACAGCGCCAGCCGCGCGCGTGAGCTCAAAAAGGAGATCGCCTACGTCTCGAGCCTGCTGTCACGCGCAGGCAGCGCCTCGGGCGCATCCGAGCTTGACAGCAGCGTCCACAGCGCCATCCTGCAGCTCAACGCCGCCGTCTCCGCGGGCAGCGCGTCCGAGCTTGACGACATCTGCATGGACCTCAGCTCGCTGCTCTTCGGCGCCTCGACGGGCACCGTCTCGCAGAGCGATCTCGACGCGCTCAACGCCGAGCTGCACCAGCTGGAAAAGGCCGGCGTCGGCCGCGGCAGCATCACCGCACCGGCGGCGGGGCTGTTCACCGCCACGGTGGACGGTTATGAGGCGCTGAGCCCGGCGGCGCTTGAAAACCTCACGCCCGACGGCGTGGCCGCGCTCGAGCACACGAGTCCCTCGACGCCCGCAAACACGATCGGCAAGCTCGTCACGGCGAAAAAATGGTACTTCGCCGCCGTCATGAGCAAGGCCGACGCCGACCGCCTGAATCTGGGCGGCAGCGCCACGCTCGACTTCCCGCAGCACTACAGCGGCACGGTCTCGGCCACCGTGTTCAGCAAGAGCGAACCGGACGGCAGCGACGAGGTCGCGGTCGTGTTCGCGTGCAACAATGCGCTGGCCGACACACTGGCCATGCGCAAGGCCACGGCCGACGTCGTCTACAGTGAGCACACCGGTCTGCGCGTACCGCTCAAGGCCGTGCACATGGACGACGACGGGCAGACCTTCGTCTACGTCGTCACGGCGGCGCAGCTGGAGAAAAAACCGATCGAGATCATCTACCAGACCGACAGCTACTGTCTCGTCGCCCAGAGCACGGACAGCAACGCCCTGCGCGCCGGCAACGACATCGTCGTCAGCGGCAAAGGTCTGTCCGACGGACGGGTCATAAAATAAGGAGGCACCACCCACAATGAGCACCATTGCCGAAAACATCGCCGCCATCCGCGCGCGCATCGACGCCGCCGCCCGCCTTTCGGGGCGCACGGGCGCGGACATCACGCTTGTGGCAGCGACAAAGATGAACGACGCCGCGCGCGTGCGCGAGGCCGTCGCCGCCGGGATCGACGCCTGCGGCGAAAACCGCGTGCAGGAGATGACCGAAAAGCTCGCCGAGGGTGCCTACACCGGCGCACCGCTGCACTTCATCGGCCACCTGCAGACCAACAAGGTGCGGCAGGTCGTCGGCAAGGTCGATCTCATCCAATCGGTGGACTCGCCGGAGCTGCTGGCCATGATCGAAAAGCGCGCCGCCATGCAGGACACCGTGCAGGATATCCTGCTGGAGGTGAACATCGGCGGTGAGGCCGCCAAGAGCGGCGTCGCCCCCGCCGCACTGCCGCAATTGCTGGAAACCGCCGCCGCCTGCGCGCACATCCGCGTGCGCGGATTGATGGCGATCCCGCCCGTGGCAGAAACTTCCGACGGAAATCATGCATATTTTACGAAAATGCACGAGCTTTTTGTTGACATCGGCAGAAAAAAATACGATAATGTTTCTATGGACTTTCTGTCCATGGGTATGAGCGGGGATTTTGAGGACGCCATCGCCGCCGGTGCGAACATGGTGCGCGTCGGCTCGTCGATCTTCGGCGCACGGGACTATTCCCGGCACTGAGCGCCGCCCGCCGCACCTGAAAAGAGAACAGAGCGGCAACACAGCAGCCGCCGGTAGATAAAGGGGGACCCTGCATGGGCTTTTTGGATGAACTGAAGAAAATGACGCGTCCGTACGATGGCGACGACGAGTTTTTCGACGATGAGGATGAGGCGATCCCGGTCGCGGAAGCACCCGCGCCCGAGCGTCCCGCTCCGGCACGGCCGGCGCGCCGCACGGCGCCCGCCGCCAAGCAGAGCTCATTTATACGCGACGACCCGGTCTCCGAGCCGGTGAGAGAGCCCGAGCGCCCCGCGCCGGGCTACACCGCCCGCGGCGACAGCCGCGTGGCCGACAAGGTCGTCAACCTCAACAGCGGCGGCCAGCTCAAGGTCGTGCTCGTCGCACCCAAGCAGTTTGAGCTCGCAGCCGAGATCGCCGACCATCTGCGCGATCGCCGCGCCGTGCTCATGAATCTGGAGCAGACGGACAAGAACATCGCCCGCCGCCTGATCGACTTCCTGTCCGGCGTCGCCTACGCGCAGGACGGCAAGATCCGCCGCGTCGCCAGCGCAACGTATATCATCACGCCGTTCAACGTCGACCTCATGGGCGACCAGCTCGACGACATGGAGTCGGGCGAGTTTCACCTGTAACATTCGGGCATACTGTCCCTGACAGCCCCGCAAGTAGTATACCATCAGAAAGAATGGAGGACTTTCCATCATGACTCCTCAGGATATTCGGGAAAAAACCTTTGAAAAAGCGATGTTCGGCGGTTACGACATGGCCGCTGTGCAGAACTATCAGGAAGAAGTGGCCACCGAGCTTGCCAACGCACAGAAGGAAATCGCTGTGCTCAAGGGCAAGATGAAGGTGCTGGTCGATAAGATAGAAGAGTACCGCGCCAGTGAAGACGCCATGCGTCTGGCCATACTGTCGGCCCAGAAGGTCGGCAAGCAGATAGAGGACGATGCCCAGGCCCGCGCCGACAAGATACTCAGCGAGGCCAAGAACACGTCCGACCGAATACTTGGCGGACTTCAGCACGAAACCGCCAACGAGGAAGCCAAGCTCCTCAACGCAAAGACCTCCTGCGCAAAATTCCTGGAAGATGTGCGCAATCTGTGCCTGACGCAGCTCGAGTATCTCGACGGTGTCGCCGGGTCGAAGGCAGCGTCCGCGCCGCGCGCGCCTGCGCGCCCGACCGCGAGCGCCGCAACTGCCGAGCCTGCGCCCGCCGCGCCGGCCGAGCCTGTGCCTGCCGCGCAGCCGGAAGCTCCGGCCGCCGGGCAGCCTGTGCAGGCAGAGCCCGTGTATGCAGCAGAAACCGTGTCCGCCGCCCCCGTGGAGGCGCAGCCCGTGGAAGCTGACGATGCCGCGGCCGACAGTGCAGCAGATGACGCCACGCAGCTCTATCACTTTCTGCACAACAGCTGAGTGAACAGCAATCAACCAGGGCGGGACGGCCGGTGCCGTACCGCCCTGCACAATTTTAACGGAAAACTACTCTGAGAGGAGAACGATTTTTACCATGTCCAAGAACGATTTCAACGCCACGATCAACCTGCCGAAAACAGACTTCCCCATGCGCGCCGGCCTCGCCAAGCGTGAGCCCGATATGCTCCGCCGCTGGAACGACATGGATCTGTATAACGAAATGCTCAAAAAGAACGACGGCAAGCCGCGCTTCAGCCTGCACGACGGCCCTCCGTTCTCCAACGGCAACATCCACATGGGCCACGCGCTCAACAAGGCACTCAAGGACTTCATCGTCCGCTCCTACGCCATGCGCGGCTACTACACGCCCTACACCCCCGGCTGGGACAACCACGGCATGCCCATCGAGAGCGCCATCATCAAGGAGCAGAAGCTCAACCACAAGGCCATGAGCATCGCCGACTTCCGCAGCGCCTGCCATGATTATGCGCAGAAATACATCGACCGCCAGATGGACGGCTTCAAGCGCATGGGTGTCGTCGCCGACTGGGAGCACCCCTACAAGACCATGAACAAGGGCTTTGAGGCCGAAGAGGTGCGCGTGTTCGGCAAGATGTACCGCAACGGCCACATCTACAAGGGGCTCAAGCCGGTGTACTGGTGTGCCCACGACGAGACCGCCCTCGCCGAGGCGGAGATCGAGTATCAGGACGATCCGTGCACGACCGTGTACGTGAAGTTCCCGATGCACGACGACCTCGGCAAGCTGCCGAACGTCGACCACAGCAAGCTCTTTTTCGTCATCTGGACGACCACGATCTGGACCCTGCCCGGCAACCTCGCCATCGCGCTCAACCCGCGCGAGCTGTACAACCTCGTCCAGGCGCCCAACGGTGAGGTGTACGTCATGGCCGACGCGCTGACCGAGAAGGTCATGCACATCGGCGGCTTTGACAGCTACGAGGTGCTCGAGCAGCACCCGGGCGAATTCTTTGAGAACATGCTCGCCGACCATCCCTTCCTGCCCAAGACCTCGCGTCTGGTACTGGCAGACTACGTCACCATGGACTCCGGTACCGGCTGCGTGCACACCGCGCCCGGCTTCGGCGCCGACGACTATCAGACCTGCAAGCGCTACGGCATGGACATGGTCGTGCCTGTGGACGATCAGGGCCGCCACACCGACTACGCCGGCAAGTATGCGGGACTGACCACGGAGGAATCCAACCCCATCATCCTCGCAGACATGAAGGAGGCCGGCTCGCTCTTCGCGTCTGAGGACATCGTGCACAGCTATCCGCACTGCTGGCGCTGCAAGAGCCCGATCATCTTCCGCGCCACGCCGCAGTGGTTCTGCTCCGTGGACTCCTTTAAGGAGGACGCGGTCGCCGCGTGCGAGAACGTGCGCTGGCTGCCCGCGTGGGGCAAAGAGCGCATGGCCGCCATGATCCGCGAGCGCGCCGACTGGTGCATCTCCCGTCAGCGCCGCTGGGGTCTGCCGATCCCGGTGTTCTACTGCGACGACTGCCACAAGCCCGTCTGCACCGAGGAGAGCATCGAGGCCGTCGCGCAGCTGTTCGAAAAGGAAGGCAGCAACGCCTGGTTCGACCGCCCGGCGGCCGACATCCTGCCCGAGGGCTTCACCTGCCCGCACTGCGGCGGCAAGCACTTCACGCAGGAGACCGACACGCTCGACGGCTGGTTCGACTCCGGCTCTACCCACGTCGCCGCCATGCAGCGCGACCAGGGCTTCTGGCCGGCGGATATGTATATCGAGGGCGGCGACCAGTACCGCGGCTGGTTCCAGTCGTCCCTGCTCGTGGCCGTCGGTGCGCTCGGCAAGGGCGCTCCGTACCGTGAGTGCCTGACCCACGGCTGGACGGTCGACGGCGAGGGCCGCGCCATGCACAAATCCCTCGGCAACGGCATGGACCCGGCCGAGATCATCAACGAGTTCGGCGCCGATATGCTGCGCCTCTGGGCGGGCAGCGCCGACTACCACGCCGATATGCGCTGCTCCAAGGAGATCTTCAAGCAGCTGACGCAAAACTACCTCAAGTTCCGCAACACCGCGCGCTACTGCCTCGGCAACCTCGACGGCTTTGACGCCGCGCACCTCGTCGCGCCGGAGGATATGCTCCCGCTCGACCGCTGGGCGATCACGAAGCTCAACGACCTCATCCGCCGCGTGGCCAAGGCATACGACAACTACGAGTTCCACGTGATCTCGCACGCGATCAACGACTTCTGCGTCGTGGAGCTCTCGAGCTTCTACCTCGACATCATCAAGGACCGCCTCTACTGCGACGAGCGCAACGGGCTCGAGCGCCGCAGCGCGCAGACAGCGCTGTTCCTCATCCTCGACAGCATGACGAAGATGTTCGCGCCGATCCTCGCCTTCACCTGCGACGAGATCTGGCAGGCCATGCCGCACCGCGCCGAGGACGACGCGCGCAACGTGCTGCTCAACGTCATGAACCAGCCGTTCGACGCCTACGCGCTCAGCGAGAGCGAGCTCGCCCGGTGGGATCAGCTGATCCGCGTCCGCTCGGACGTCAACGGTGTGCTCGAGGCCGCCCGCGCCGAAAAGCGCATCGGCAAGCCGCTCGAGGCAGCCGTGACGCTGCGCGCCGACGATGACGCCGCCAAGGCCGCGCTCGACGAGGTGCAGAGCATGAACCTGCCAGAGCTGCTGATCGTATCACAGGCGCTCATCGGCGATGATGTGCCGGCCGACGCCGTCACCGGCACCGGCACGAACTTCCCCGGTCTGCACATCTCCGTGCGCAACGCGCCCGGCGTCAAGTGCCCGCGCTGCTGGATGCACTCCGAGCAGGCCGACCCCGAGACCGGACTGTGCCCGCGCTGCGCCGCGGTCGTGGCCGCGCAGCAGGCGGAGTAATCACCCGATCCCAAAATCCTGATCCGAAAGCGAGGAACCGTTATGTGGTATGCCATCGTAGCCATCCTGATCCTCATCGCTGACCAAGGGCTCAAATACTGGGTCACCGTCAACATCGCGCTCGACACCGGGCACGTCACGCTCATTCCGGGCGTGCTGGAGCTGACGAACATCCATAACAACGGCGCCGCGTTTAGCATGCTCGAGCACGCGCCGCACTGGATCTTCATCCTCTTCACGCTCGTGTTCGCCGCCATCGCGGTGTTCTGCCTGCGGCGCAACGTCGTGCACGGCAAGGTCGGCCGCTGGTCGGTCGTGCTGGTGCTCGCCGGTGCGGTCGGCAACTGCATCGACCGCATCCTCAGCGGCTACGTCGTGGACATGTTCAATTTCCTCTTCGTGCGCTTCGCCGTGTTCAATCTGGCGGACGTGTTCATCGTCGTGGCCGGCATCACGCTGTGCCTGCATGTGATCTTCTACCGCGGGGACGACGGTGCGGATGACGCCGCGCCGAAAGCCGCGCGTAAGCAGCGCACCGGTGCAGCGCATGACGCGCCCAAGGCGCGCAGGCTGCACCTGCCCGCAAGGCGCAGGCCCTCCGCCGCGCCAGAAGCGAACGCGAAGCCCGCGCCGAACGCCGCATCGGGCAAAAATTGCAGTCCGTACCTTTTTCTTTCGTGCACGAGCGGGCTTGAGAGCTCCTCG
>OLFZ01002951.1_pt1 | contig 10115 bp, 7 predicted proteins | sample 1604861 | NCBI WGS metagenome assembly OLFZ01 (sample SAMEA3888895, study PRJEB22519) | human gut metagenome | biome: human gut; feature: human-associated habitat; material: faeces | place: Denmark | collected 2011 | reverse complement strand
ATGTCGCTTCGCATAATATCACGGATTGGAAGATAGAAGCTTATACATAATGGTGAAATTGGAGTACCCAAACATGCTTATTCCAAATATTTATACTAACTTTGCGACAAAATAAAAATATATAAGGAGAATCGCTCATGGATAGTAATATCACAAAGAAGAAAAATGCCAAGCGCGAATACATTTATCGCAAGCGCATCCCTTACGGAATCATGAACTTCGTTACCGTGAGAAGAGACGACTGCTATTATGTAGATAAGACAGATTTTATAGAAGAAATAGAAAGATCCAACATGTATTTCTTCTATATCCGCCCTCGTCGTTTCGGCAAGAGCCTTACCCTCTCCATGCTCAAACAGTATTACGACATCAATATGGCTGACAGGTTTGAGGAACTGTTTGGAGGATTGTATATCGGCGAGAATCCTACACCTGAGCATAATACCTATCTGATTATCTCGCTCAATTTTGCCGTGGTGGATGCCAATCTTGAGAATTACAAGAAGGGACTCGATGCACATTGCAACACAGAGTTTAACTACTTCTGCGATGTGTATGCACAATATCTGCCTGCCAACATCAAAGAAGAGATGAACAGGAAGGATGGCGCAGTAGAACAGTTGGACTATCTTTGCAAGGAATGTAAGAAGACAGGACAGAAAGTGTATCTCTTTATTGATGAGTACGACCATTTCACGAATACTATCCTGGCAGAACCAGACTGTCTCAACAATTATCAGGCAGAAACTCATGGCATGGGTTATCTCCGTAAGTTCTTCGACACCATCAAGTCGGCTACCGATTCCACCTTAGAGCGAGTTTTCGTAACGGGCGTTAGTCCTGTTACCATGGACGATCTGACCAGCGGTTTCAACATCGGCACCAACTATTCCCTTTCATACGAGTTCAACGAGATGACGGGCTTCACGGAAGAAGAGGTGCGCGAAATGCTCACTTACTATACCGAAACCCTCCATCTCCACAACTACACCGTGGATGAATTGATAGACCTGATGAAACCATGGTACGATAACTATTGTTTTGCAAAGGATTCATACGGCGAAACCACCATGTACAATTCCAACATGGTGCTCTATTTCATCGATAATTATATCAGAAATCGAGGAAGACTTCCTAAGAATATGATAGAGGAAAACATCCGACTGGATTACAACAAGCTCCGCATGCTCATCCGCAAGGACAAGGAGTTTGCCCACGATGCCTCTATCATCCAGCAACTGGTAGAAAACGGCTTTGTGGCTGGCGAGCTCAAGACCGGCTTTCCAGCCGAGCAGATAGGCGACCCGGATAATTTCGTGAGTCTGCTCTACTACTTCGGCATGGTTACCATCGCAGGAAATTATCAGGGAAAGACCAAGTTCGTGATACCAAACAAAGTAGCGCGAAAGCAGCTGTTCAATTTCCTCCTCGCAAACCACCACGCAGCTACACAAGATTATCATAGTGTATAAAAGCACGGAAATGGTGGTTTGCGAGGAAGTGAAATAATCACAAGGCGTACACTCCTCTGAATGAGAGCGTACGCCTTGTTTATTTATTCCCCACTCCCTTTATCAATATATTGTGAATATTCCTTCTTCACATCGAAGCAAGGACAGGCTTTGGCAGAAAACTCGTTGTGACCATGGATGGTGAATACAGGGAATAATTTTGACCAGAAATGACTTTGACCAAATGACCGATCGTATTATGCATCGTCAAGAGACGTTTTGGTGATTTATGGCAACTGAACCTAATATCTATATTTTTTAGTTAAATAGCGTTATTAAAAAGTTACTTTTAAGAAATAATTTATATATTTGTCACCAAAAAAAAGATCATAATGACAAAAGACCAATTTCCAATTCGATTACATGAAGCAAGAATGATGATGAGACTAAGCATGGATAAGCTGGTAGAGCGAACAGGCGGAGCCATCACCAAGCAGAGTATATCTCGGTATGAAAGAGGCATCATGCGCCCAAAGAGACCAGCATTGTTGGCCTTGGCTAATGCCCTGCGCATCAGTGAAAAATATTTTTGGGGAACCAATATAGACATAGATATGCCTACGCTACGAACAAATGCCAATGGTAAAATTTCAGAAAAAGAACTGTTGGCATTGGAAGCCAAACTTTCTTTTTGGGCAGAACAGTATTTAGAGAAGGAGCATGAAGCAGGTTTCAGTTCCACCTTTAAGAATCCCGTTTTAGGGACGAAAATCTCAACTTTGGAGGATGCCATACAGGCAGCCGACCTTTTAAGAGAGAAATGGTGTTGTGGTGACGGTCCTATAGCCAGTGTTCTTCGGTTATTAGAAAGAAAAGGTATCAAAGTGATGTCAGCAGAATTGCCAGAATCCGTTTATGGATTAAGCACCTGGGCAAATCACAGATATCCATTGATAGTACTTGATATGAGGCCCAGCAAGACTACAGTAGAAAAGCTTCGTTATACAGCCATGCATGAGTTGGCTCATTTGCTCTTTTCTTTTCCAGCCAATTCTTCAATCTCATTGGAGAAACGTTGTGATTTGTTTGCAGGTTACTTTATTCTCCCCAAGAAGACATATATAGAAGAGATGGGAGGAACCAAAAGGACGAATATATCCTTGGAAGAAATGATAGATCTTAAAAATGTCTATGGTTTATCACTTCGTGCTTTGATTCTCAGTGCCCGTGACTTTGGCATTATAGAAACAGAATACAAACGATGGTGGTATGCAGAGTATCTGGAAGATAATCCATGGGAATCGGGGTTAGGACATTACGCTTATCCAGAAACGACAGGTAGAGAAAAGCGTATTGATTCTATTATCAATTTAAAAAAGATAGAGGGGGAAAGTAGATAAGTAAAGTAAAATGGAATAGACATGAAGATAAAACAGAAGTATATAAAAACAAATAAATCCCACCGAAGCGGGATTATAGGTTTTACACCTTCGGCAATTACTGCCTTATTGTGATAAGATGTAGGAAATCTTATTTTCTGCTGCAAATATAATATAAAATATTTGTTTATCCAATATAAAAGTTGAAATTTTACAGAAAATTAATAATTAAGTATATAAAACTATACTAATATGACTAAAATATTAGGAATTGATACCGGAACCAATAGCCTTGGTTGGGCCATTGTTGAGAAAAATGCAGATGATTATCATTTGTTAGAAAAGGGTGTGAACATCTTCCAAGAAGGTGTAAAAATTGAAAAGGGCATAGAATCTTCAAAAGCTGCAGAGCGTACGGCTCATAAGGCAGCAAGAGTAAGAAACTATCGTATTAAATTACGTAAGATTCGTCTGCTTCGTATTTTAAGTGATGCACATTTATGCCCACCGCTTTCTAAAGCAGAACTATCAGCATGGAGACTCAAGAAAGAGTATCCTAAGAATGAGTTGTTTATGCAATGGCAAGCTACTGATGATGATTCAGAAAAGACTCCTTATGCATATAGACACATATGCCTTCATGAGAATCTGGATTTCTGCAGCATGACAGACAGATATATTTTAGGCCGTGCCTTTTATCACATGATTCAGCGCCGCGGTTTTTTAAGCAATCGTAAAGATCAAAATGGTGACGAAACTGGAAAGGTAAATGAAAGTATCAGTAGCCTTACTCAGCAGATGCATGATGCCGGTTATGAGTATTTAGGTGATTATTTCTTTTTTCTATATAATAAAGGAGAGAAGATTCGCAATCATTATACTGCACGAAATGAACATTATTTAGCAGAGTTTAAAGCCATTTGTGAGAAGCAGGATTTAGATAAGAATCTTGGTCCTGAAGTAGTACGCCAAATAGAAAAAGCCATTTTCGACCAACGCCCGTTAAAATCACAAAAGGGCCAAGTAGGTAAGTGTGTGTTTGAGAAGAACAAGACGAAATGTCCTTCTTCACATCCTATGTATGAAGAGTTTAGAATGCTCTCTTTTATCAATAATATTAAGATTCAGACACCAAATGATGATGCTTTGCGCCCTCTGACTACAGAGGAACGAGAACTTATTATGCCTTTATTCTATCGCAAATCAAAGAAACAATTTGATTTTGAAGATATTGCTAAGAAACTGGCACCGAAGAAACAATACGGCTTTTACAAAAAAAGTACTGATGTTGCAATGCCATATCTTTTCAATTATCCTATGGATACATCAGTTTCTGGTAGTCCCGTAACGGCCTCTTTAAAAGATATATTTGGTGAGGATTGGATTAATGGTCTTTGTGAAACCTATACATTAGCAGAGGGTAAAACTCACTTGGATGTAGTTAATGATATTTGGCATGCTTTATCTTTCTACACGGATAATGCAAAGCTTGCTGAGTTTGCCAAAAATCGTCTTCAATTGAATGATGATGAAGCAAAGAAATTTTGTGATATTTCTTTGCCAGGTGACTATGCCGCATTAAGTTTAAAAGCTATCTGTAAGATTCTGCCTTATCTTAGAAGAGGTTTGATTTATTCTCACGCCGTATTCTTGGGTAATTTATGTGAAGTGATGCCGCAATACGAATGGAATATAGAGGAAATGCGTAATGCTGCCATTGATAATATTATCCATGAAATGAATCAGATAGATTCTAAAGATGAACGTACTTTCGAGGTGTGTATTAAAGAATATCTGAAGGAACAGTATCATGTATCTGATGAGAGACTCAAGAAACTATACCATCCTTCTATGATGGAGATGTATCCTAAAGTACAACGCACTAATAATCATGGTGTCTATCAGCTAGGTTCACCTCGAATTGATAGTGTACGTAACCCTATGGCTATGCGTTCTATGTTCAGATTGCGTAAATTGGTAAACCGCTTATTGGAGGAAGGTAAGATAGATCAAGATACAGAAATTCATATTGAGTTTGCTCGTGAATTGAATGATGCTAATAAACGTAATGCTATTGCAGCATACACAAAAGAGAATCAAAACAAGAATGATGAGGCTCGCAAGAAAATTAAGTCTCTCTTTAAAGACGAAACTGGTAAGGACATTGAACCATCGGATATAGATGTTCTGAAATATGTCCTTTGGGAAGAGCAGAAGCACATATGTTTATACACTGGTAAGCAAATCTGTATATCAGACTTTATTGGATCAAATCCTAAGTTTGATATTGAGCATACCATTCCACGTAGTGTAGGTGGTGATAGTACTAAGATGAATTTGACTCTCTGTGACAGTCATTTCAATAGAGACATCAAGAAAACCCAATTACCTACAGAGTTGTCTAATCATGATGAGATTATGGCTCGTATTAATGATTGGAAAGAAAAGTATGAGTCTCTTGATGGTCAAATTCGTAGACAAAAGAAGTTGTCCAAGGGCGCTTCAAGCAAAGAGCAAAAGGATGGCATTATTCGCAAGCGCCATCTATTAGAACTTCAGCGTGATTATTGGCGTGGTAAGTATTTGCGTTTCACGATGGAAAGTGTACCAGAAGGATTTAGCCGTCGACAAGGAACAGACATCAGTGTGATTTCAAAGTATGCACGTCTTTATTTGAAGTCCCTCTTCAAGCATGTCTATACAGTAAAGGGTATTGCTACTTCTGATTTCAGAAAGATATGGGGTATTCAGAGTATTTATAGTAAGAAAGAGCGTGTCAATCATGTCCATCATTGTATAGATGCTATTGTTATTGCTTGTATCGGCTTAGATGAATATAATAAGTTAGGGGCATATTATCATGATGAAGAAAATCATGAATGGTATGGTAAGTCTAAGGCCTATTTTAAAAAGCCATGGCCTACATTTGTTGAGGATATTGAGAAGGTGCAGGATGAAATCTTGGTTTATCATTATACACCAGACAATATGCCAAAGCAAGGACGCCGCAGAATTCTTCTTGATGTAGAGATTAATGGACGAAAGAAGAAGAAAAGAGTTCTTTGTAAGGGTGATGCAGCAAGAGGTTCATTGCATAACGATACATACTATGGTGCTATAGAAGACGATGGTGTAGTAAAATACGTTAAGCGTATTAATTTGTCTACAATGAAAGAAAGCGATGTAAAAAATATCGTGGATGAGACTGTAAGAGGTATTATCGAGGCGGCCATTAAAGAAAAAGGGTTTAAAGAAGCTATGGCTGGAACTATATGGATGAATGAAGAAAAGCAGATTCCTATTAAAAAAGTAAGATGCTATACACCTTCTGTCACAAAGCCTTTGAATATTCGTAAGCAGCGTGATGTTTCACCAAAAGAATACAAGCTGCAATATCATGTTGTCAATGATAGTAACTATATGCTTGCATTATATATTGGTAAAGACAAAAAAGGCAAGGAAAAGCGTGAATTTGAAATTGTCAATATGTTGCAAACTGCACAATACTTCAGAACAAGTAATGATAAAGAAGCTGCCGGAGGAAATATAGTGCCGGTAAAGAGTGAACATGATTACCCGTTTGCATATTCTTTAAAGATCGGCACAATGGTACTTCTTTATGAGAAGTCTCCAGATGAAGTTTGGGATGCTTCAGGGTTGGTTCTTGGACATAGACTGTATAAAATAACAGGTCTTTCATCTATGACAATAAATGGTTGTTCGTATGCAACAATTGTTATGAGAAATCATGAGGAAGCTAGATTGAGTAAAGAAGTTAAAGCAAAAAATGGTAGCTATAAACAAGGGGAAGTTTTTCGTCCTGCTATCGTTATGCTTCATACACAAATCAATGCTTTAGTTCAAGGATATGACTTTGAGATAAATGAATTAGGTGAAATTAAAAGATTAAGATAAAAATGATTAAGCAAACATTATTCTTTTCAACTCCTGTATGTCTTTCGCTCAAGAATTGCCAGATTGTAATCTCTTGGAAAGATTGCGACGACAAGATAACACGCCCTATTGAAGATATAGGGTGTGTTGTCTTGGAAAATCAAATGATAAGCATTACTTTGCCGCTTCTTAACGAGTTGGTAAAGAATAATGTTGCTGTTATCTTATGTGACAATAAGATGATGCCAACATCTATGTTGCAAAACTTAGATGCTAATACAACGCAAGCTGAAAGTTTAAAATTTCAGCTTGCTGTTACTGACCCAATGAAAAAGCAAGTTTGGAAACAGATAATAGAGTCAAAGATAAAAAATCAAGCTGCTGTCTTAGCTCTTGCCGGAAAGAATAAAGATATTCTCAAGCCTTATTATAATAATGTAAAGAGTGGAGATTCAGACAATAGAGAGGGATTGGCGGCCAAGATATATTGGAATAGTCTTTTGGGTAACTCCTTTAAAAGAGAAAGAGAAGGCTGTTCTCCAAATTCTCTTTTAAATTATGGTTATTCCATATTGCGTGCAGCTGTAGCCCGTGCTTTACTTGGGTCTGGGTTGCTTCCCAATTTAGGTATCTTCCATAAAAGCAGATATAATGCTTTTCCTTTAGCTGATGATGTTATGGAGCCATATCGACCATTTGTTGATGAGATCGTATATAGACTTTATGAAAATGGAATTACAGAACTGAATAAAGAATCTAAGTCAGAAATAATGCGTGTGTTGAATTGCGATGTCAATATAGGGAAAGTTAAGCGACCTTTGCAGATAGCTTTAACCATGACAACAGCCTCTCTTGTGAAATATTATACAGGAGAAATCAAGAAACTATCTTTACCGTTGATAACATGACAGAATATAGACTTAACGCTTATCATATTATGTGGTTGTTTGTATTTTTTGACTTACCTGTTACCACGAAAAAGGAGATAAAAGCAGCAACTCTTTTTCGAAAGAATTTGGAGAAAGATGGTTTCTCTATGATGCAATTTTCTGTTTATATTCGTCATTGTGCTTCAAGAGAAAGTTTGGAAGTACATATTAAAAGAATAAAATCTATTCTTCCGGAATCGGGAAAAGTAAGTTTATTAAGTGTAACAGATAAACAATATGGTGATATTTTTAATTTTTGGGGGAAGCCTAAAAGTATAAATAAAAGTAAAATTACCCAAAAAGTTATAGGTGAACCCATTCAGTTGGAGATTTTTTAGTATTTTTGTATTGTTTTACTTCCTACTTGGCTATTTCTTATTAATGAAAGTGATAGTAATATGCTGATTATCAGCTATATCAACATTATAGGTTGTGGTTTGATGTAGGAATAGTACGATATACAACATGGTGTGCTTACATTATTCTGCGTGTTGTGTTGTGGTTTGATGTAGGAATAGTACGATATACAACATTTCTTTCTAAAACTCTCATCTCGCTAGAGTTGTGGTTTGATGTAGGAATAGTACGATATACAACTTTGTTATTGTTGCCAAATTGCTTGGCTAGTTGTGGTTTGATGTAGGAATAGTACGATATACAACAGCAGAATCAAATTTAACAGAAGAGCCAGAGTTGTGGTTTGATGTAGGAATAGTACGATATACAACAACAAGACGACCACCACGGATAGGACCATCGTTGTGGTTTGATGTAGGAATAGTACGATATACAACAGCTTTCTATTTTTATCTAAGAAGAAAGCAGTTGTGGTTTGATGTAGGAATAGTACGATATACAACTACAAGCCAGCACCATCACGAGGATAATTAGTTGTGGTTTGATGTAGGAATAGTACGATATACAACTAGTATTTAGAATTTCGAGTTTATTTATAGTTGTGGTTTGATGTAGGAATAGTACGATATACAACTTAAACAGAAACTTGCGGCACATGCAAAAGTTGTGGTTTGATGTAGGAATAGTACGATATACAACGCGATGCTACAAGCCTCGTACTTGGAACGAGTTGTGGTTTGATGTAGGAATAGTACGATATACAACCAACGTGTCCGCCAATATCTTTGCAGACAGTTGTGGTTTGATGTAGGAATAGTACGATATACAACTGGACGGTAAGTGGTAGGACCATACTCTGAGTTGTGGTTTGATGTAGGAATAGTACGATATACAACAGATATTAAACAAGTACTTTCCGGGCGTAGTTGTGGTTTGATGTAGGAATAGTACGATATACAACACTCTTTTGCTTCATCATCAAATCGAGCAGTTGTGGTTTGATGTAGGAATAGTACGATATACAACACTTGTTTAACGTCCACTGATTAGACTGGGTTGTGGTTTGATGTAGGAATAGTACGATATACAACTGATTTGTAATTTGCTCATAAGCTATCAAGTTGTGGTTTGATGTAGGAATAGTACGATATACAACTACTTGACATTTTAGGTTATAGAAGTAAAGTTGTGGTTTGATGTAGGAATAGTACGATATACAACTGTCCATGAACTCTATCAATACCAGTTTTAGTTGTGGTTTGATGTAGGAATAGTACGATATACAACCGCAAGCTCAATCAACGCATAGCTGCGCAGTTGTGGTTTGATGTAGGAATAGTACGATATACAACCAATTCGTGATTTTTTCAAAACCCATAAAGGTTGTGGTTTGATGTAGGACATGAAGATAAAAATCAACAGGTCATAGAACATGATCAAGTTGATGTTATAAACAATATAGAACCTCTCTTTAAAGTGATAAGAGGGTATCAAGTATGCTTGACCGTGACCTTGCAAGATTATATGGGGTAGAAACAGGACAGTTGAATAGACAAGTGAAGCGTGGCTACAAATGATGACTAAAGCCTCCTTGTAACCACGCTTTTATATTCTCTATATCAAACAAGGAACGTACCCTTGTTTATTTATTCCCCACCCCCTTTCTCAAAATAGGGAACTAATTCTTCCTTCACATCGAAGCAAGGACAGGCTTTGGCAGAAAACTCGTTGTGACCGTGGATGGTCGCTTCGGGGAATTCCTCCTTCAGTTGAGTGAGGAGATCCAGCAGGGCAGCCTTCTGGTCAATGTAGGTAAGCAAATTATCCAATGATAGCTTTAATCCAGATGATACCATTTCTTTCGGACAAAGCTGTATAATATCATAGGTAATAACCTTAGCATATTTCTATAGACAAAGTCTGATATATACAAAAGAGGTAATCAATGTGAATGTGCTTTTCAGAATAATATTTGATTTCACTGATAGCATGATTAATCTCATTAAATTCTACTTTTTTTTCTTCAATATATTTATTTTTGTTCGACAATTTTACTATACATCACGATTTCGCTCCTGAAAACCTATATATTTGAGCTTAAAAAT
>OLFZ01002932.1_pt1 | contig 10182 bp, 9 predicted proteins | sample 1604861 | NCBI WGS metagenome assembly OLFZ01 (sample SAMEA3888895, study PRJEB22519) | human gut metagenome | biome: human gut; feature: human-associated habitat; material: faeces | place: Denmark | collected 2011 | reverse complement strand
GGCATGCTATATATCGTCATAGCATTTTTATGGAGCATAGAGTACAGTTTGTGTCTGAACGTGAATTTGTGAGCGAGGATATTATTTTTGATATTGATTTTCTTTCACATGTAAGGAGTGTATGTTATCTGCCTGATTGTTTGCACTATTATGTTGTAAATCCATATTCGCTTTCTCATACTTATGATGATGCCAAATACCATAAAATGGTAAATTTATCTCGGATAATAAAAGAGCGATTGGCAAAAATTTACTCTGAAGAGAAATATTATTTGCATTATCTTCGCTCGGTATTTTTTCTTCTTCGTAATACTGTAATGCGTATGGTGTTAGCTGGTGAAACAGATCAGAAGATCAAAAGAATATTAGAAGAAAAACTATATCAAGAATTATTGTCTAATTATCCTTATCAACGAATGGATTTAAAGCATAGAATAGTATTTTTTTTATTGAAATATAAATGCATTTTATTATTAAAGATGCTGTTTAAATCTGGTAAATCTTAGTCAGAACCCCAAATATTAATCAGCGAGATTTCCCTATTTATTAGGGTCTCTAATCAATTGAGGCTTATATATGGATCATAAATTGAAATATATATTAAAACATGATTGTGTATCTTTTGACATATTTGATACGTTAGTAAAAAGATATGTTTCCTTGCCTACAGATGTGTTTGATATAGTTGAATTGAGGTATAACAGTTTACATGGTACCAGTAATGAGAAAATAAGAGGTTTTAAGGAATTGAGGATAAATGCCGAACTTAAGGCTAGGAAAAAAATAATAGAAGAAGTTTCAATCGATGAAATTTATAATTTTATAGAATTTAGTCCAGCTATAAATGAAGAATTGAAAAACCTAGAATTGAAGACGGAGTACGAAGTTTGTATTCCCAATAAATCTATTGTCGGTCTTTTTAATGAATGCCTTAAGAATGGAAAAAAAGTAATAATAACATCAGATATGTATCTTCCTGAAGATATAATAAAGGATATTTTAAGTCATTGTGGCATTACAGGTTATGAAAAACTTTATCTTTCTTCATCTATAAAAAGAACTAAAAGAACAGGGGCTTTGTTTCGTTATATCTTAGATAAAGAAAATCTAAAACCTTGTCAATTAGTTCATATTGGAGACACACTAAAGTCTGATTTTATTAGACCAAAGATAATGGGTATACATACAACTATGATAACTCTTACAAAGTCAAAAGTAGATAATACAAGCTATTTATCCCTATTAAATAATGTCATTGATTATATGTGTCAAACAAAAGAGGATTATTTTAAATATTTGGGCTATAGATGTTTGGGCCCTTTATTATGGGGATATATTCATTGGCTAATTAAAAATTTTCAAAAAGAAGATCTTAATAAGATTTATTTTTTTGCTCGTGATGGGCTTATCATGAAAAAAGCATTCGATATTGTTAACAAAGATGAGAGGCTGAAAAGTTATTATTTAGAAGTATCGAGAAGGAGTTTGCGAGTACCCATTTTGTGGAATGATCCATCATTTATTAATTTATTGACCATGCTGTCACCTTCCAAAAGGATATCATTGAAGTCAATATTTGATGGAGTTGGATTAAATATTATTGATCATATAGCTTTAGTTAGAAAATATGGATATGATTTAAATTCTTATTTCTATAGAAATACCATATTGGAAGAAAATAGATTAATGCTTTTATATAATGAGTTGCAGAATGAGATTATTTTAAACTCAAAAAAAGAATTTGTCTTAATGTGTGAATATATGAAGCAAATGCACGTTGAAGGACGTTTTGCAGTTGTGGATATAGGGTGGTCAGGTGGTATGCAGAGATTTCTTCAAAAGTCACTGGGAATAATAGGTATAGAAAATGAAATTTTAGGTTATTATACAGGGGTAGCTGATTATTATAAACGAAATATGAATGATGGAAAACTATCATTACATGGATATTTGTTCGATTTTTATAATAATGTAAACAGTGTGGATAAACGAAGTCCGTTTGTTGGGCTTTATGAAACATTGTTTTTAGAGCAAAAAGGATCTGTAAAAAACTATATTCGTGACAAAAATGAATGGCTTGTGGCAGAGAGATATGATTATGAATATCAAATGAATGGCGAATTACAAGAGGAGTATTATATTGTAGAAAAAATTCAGTCAGCAGCTCTAGATTTCATTAATGATATAGAAGCAATAGAGTTTGTAAAATATATTCCTTTCACTCCGGATGTGTTGTTTGCGAATTTAAAAGCAGTGGGATTATCTCCTTCTCGAAAGGATTTAAAGATGTTGGCAAAATTTAGATTTTTTGATGAGGGAGAGACTTTTTCATTAGTTTCTAGTAAGTCGTTTATTTATTATGTGTTTAATCCTCGATGTTTAAAAAATGATTTATTGTCTAGTAAATGGAAAATAGGTTTTTTAAAATGCTTGCTTAAAATTCCTTTTCCATACTTTAAACTTTATAAAATATTGAAAAACAGAAACTAAAATGACAAGAATACTTGTTGAGAATTTAAATGGTTTGGATCTAGGTGGCATAACTACTCATATATTCAATTATATTTCAGTCTTACAGCGAAGCAGTGATTATAAAATTGATATAGTGGTAACGGTACAAGAAAACAATGATGTTATAGATAAATTCAAATCTCTAGGGTGTGGAATCATTCATTTGCCACATCGGCAGAAGCAATTATTTCGTTATATAATGGCATTATGTCGCATAATGTATAAAGGAAGTTATGACATTGTTCATATACATGGAAACAGTGCTACAGCTGTTTTGGAATTACAAATTGCAAAATGGTTAGGTATAAAGGCAAGAATTATACATAATCATTCTAGTTGTTGCCAACATAAAATTTTAAATAAATTATTGTTGCCTGGATATAGGCGTTCGTTCACTCAGGCTATAGCTTGTTCTATTGAAGCTGGTGAATGGCTTTATGGTGAAACACAATTTACTATTTTGCGTAATGCTATCAAAGTGGAACCTTTTATATTCAATGTAGATAAAAGAAAGACAATGCGGTGTGTCTTTGGTTTTAAAGATGATGAATATGTGGTAGGCCATATCGGTATATTCATGGAAGCAAAAAATCACTCCTTTCTTATTGAAGTATTTGCTAAATATCATGCCTTGCAGCCAAAGTCAAAATTATTGCTGATTGGTGATGGTGAGTTACGTCATCTTGTAGAAGCGGCGATAGATAAGAACAAAGTGAATGATTGTGTGATATTGGCTGGATTGCGTTCTGATATCCCTGAATTGTTACAAGCAATGGATATTTTCCTTTTTCCTTCTATTTATGAAGGTATGCCATTGTCTGTGGTAGAAGCACAGGCATCAGGTCTACCATGCATTATTTCGGATGCTGTAACTAAAATGGTAAACATAGGTGAAGATGTAATTCAATTACCTTTAAGTAAAGGTGCTGACTATTGGGCGGAATATCTCGGTAATGTTAAATACGAATTGTCTCGTCAAGAACGTTGCGAAAGAAATACTGAACTTATCACTAAAGCGGGTTATAATATAGAAACGGAGGCGGAAAACCTCATGAAAATTTACAAAAACTTGTAGTATAAAATATGACATCTCTCTTAGTCAATCACATTTTGCAAACAGAGAAATGGACGTCTCCCGAACTTTTCGAAACGAAAAACAGAATTTACACCTTTCTCAACCCCGTATCTTACCTCATAGCTTTAGAAAACAAATCCCTATTTGAACAATTCGATGGTATTTTTGCCGATGGCTCTTTACTGGTTTCTGCCATAAGATTAGTATACGGAAAGCGAGTGACCAGACGTAGTTTTGATATGACCTCCCTTGCTCCCGAATTGTTGAATTACCTCATGGAAAGCCGTAAAACGCTCTATATCGTAGCCTCGGGTCAAGAACAAGTGGAGTGTTCTGTGAAGATATTTCAAGAACAATATCCTGGGTTGAGAATAGCAGGATTCAGGAACGGATATTTCTCTTCGGATGCTGAAATGAATAAGGAAGCTTCTCATATAGTCGAATTAAATCCGGATTTTCTGATAGTAGGTATGGGGGCCTTGATGCAGGAAAAGTTTCTGCTTAAGGTAAAAAAGATGGGTTACCAAGGCATCGGCTTTACGTGTGGTGGCTTTGTTCACCAAACGGCAATGAATAGGATGCACTATTATCCGGACTGGGTTGATAAGATGAATTTGCGTTTCGTTTATAGAATGTATAAGGAGAAACATACACGTACAAGATATCTGCAAGCTGCATTCTTGTTTCCGGTACGCTTTATCGGGGAAAGAATTTTCGGATGAAAGAGCAGACTTTGCTTATTGCCATGTAAATAATGGAGAATGGCAACAACAGGACGAAGATAGCAGTAGGAATAATTTTTCCGAGTATTTTTAATACATCTGTTTTCATGCTGCAAATATAAATTAAAATTCATAGAATAGTGAAATTAAGAACTCTAATATTTCTGGGGGGACTCTTTGGAGGAATGAATGTTATCAAAGGGCAGGCTTTTTATGGTACTACAGGACTACTTCATGCACCTACTGCCGTTATGCAGAAAGATAAAACCGTTATGCTGGGAGGAAATATGCTTGATGTAAATATACTTTCCCGATATTGGGTGAGAAGTGAATATCATTCCTATACCTATAACTATTATATAAATTGTACTCTGTTTCCTTGGCTGGAAGTAGCATATACTTGTACGTTGGTAAAGGGGATACATGGTTCTTCTTATTGGCCTCAGCAAACTTGGGGCAGCTTTACCAATCAGGACAGATCGTTTCATTTCCGGTTGAGGGCATGGAAAGAAGGCTGGTGGAAGCCCTGGACTCCGCAGATAGTCCTTGGCTTGGACGATCCCACTTCGCATGAAGCATACGGTGGTGGGGCCATCAAGTTCGATGAGGACGGTATGCAGAACAATCATTTTACACGATATTATCTGGCGGCAACCAAGCATTTCAGTTTCGCCGGGGTAGGGACGCTGGGTGTTCACGCTGCATACGTGGATTACCGTGCCTGCTGGTTCCCTCATTACAGAAGGCCTGCCGCGGGGGTGAATTTCAAATTCAACCTATTGCCGGAAGACAACCTGGCAGTGAAAGCTTTGAACGGCTTGGATCTGATGGCCGAATATGACGCCCGCACAGTGAACATCGGGGCGCACTACCAGCTTTGGAAAGACCACATCAACCTGATTGCCGAATTGAACAACGGGAAATATTTCTCCGGTGGTATTTACTTCAAAATCCATCTGAAATGATAAAAAAGATTATCCGATTAGGATCTCCGGAATAGATTTTACTCTACAACATTTTGAACATCGGATGTAAGGGAGATATTGTTGCAAGATTTATCGAGCCATATTTCATAGGCGTTAATCAATGAGAAACATTTTGGATATTATCATTATAAATTCTATATTCGCATAGAATTTATAACCGATATAATTATGGAAACTACAGTATTCAACCCCATACAGAGGCATTTGTTGGAAATGTTTTCTTACGATAAATCTCAGGAAGGTCTGGAAGAATTGAAAGAGGTGCTCTTTCAATATTATTCCAAACGGATGAATACAAAGTTGGATGAACTTTGGGATAAGGGAATTCTTGACCAGAAAAAGCTGGATGAAATAGCTGAAATGGATATCCATTCATTAAAATAACGTCAATGGCTAGCTGGTTCTTGATACGAATTGTCTTATTCAAAGCATTCCTCAAAGGAGTCGTTACCATGTCTTGTGGCAATCCTTTGTGGACGGAAAGAACAAGCTCTGTGTATCCAATGAAATATTGGAGGAATATATAGAAATTCTGCAAAGACTTACCGACAATGAAACGGCGGAATATGTGGTGAAAACCATATTGAACAGTCCGTTTGTTGAATTGATAACTCCATTCTATCACTTTAATCTGATTACAGTCGATCCTGATGACAATAAGTTTGTGGATTGTGCCATTTCGGCCAATGCGCACTACATTGTTACCAACGACCATCATTATGATGTGCTGAAAGATATAGATTTTCCCAAAGTGAATGTTGTAAATATTCAGCAATTCTGTATTTATCTGTCACAAGAAAAATAATTTTTGAGTAAAAAGGAGGATTTATAGTTGGAAATAAAATAACTATAACTCCATGCATCCTGGGTGTAAAAAACCGCCATAGAGGCAGTCTCCATACAGAGGCGCTCTATGGCGGTTTCCCGTTTCCCCTCGTTTACCGGGGAAAATTCCCGTTTCCGGGAAGCCGGGAGGTTACTCTTCCATTTTGAGTTTGCCCAGTTCTTTCAGGATGTGCTCCATGGCTTCTTTGTAAACCTCCGGTTTCTCCTTTTCCAGCCATTTCATCAGTTTGAAGTAAGAATTTGGAGTCACAATCTTGCCGTCCCGAATTTTGGTGGCGGTGGACCGGCCTATCGCACCTTTGTCGTTCAAGTTGTTGGGGTTTAAATCGCTTCTTCGCACGGCATTACTGATGCAAGTGCTGATGATCTCAAATTTTTTTCATGTTACTAAAAATTAAATTATTAAATAATGATTTGTAAACAGCATAAACATAGCTACTTACAAAATGTCTCGGCAAAGATAGGAAATGTTTATTAACAATTGCTTGTTTTTGTGAGCAACGCCCTATTTATATTTTGCGTTCCTTTGCATTATATTTATACTAACACACAAAAGAAATGGATTATACAGAGCAGTTTATCCGGCTGAATTGCAGTTTGATGTCGGATTACAAAATGATGAAGCTGAATGCCGATATGAAATGCATGGGGCTGGGGTTGTATCTTGAAACGATATTGTTTCTGCGAAAACAGCAGGAATACAAACATGATTTTAACGAACTGGATTTGCTGGCCGATCAGTGGGGAGTTACCGTGGAAAATCTGCAACATCTTATTAAGGACTTCGATTTGTTTCTCATTACAGAGGACGGGTATTTCCGATGTCTGTATCTGGACGAGGTGATGGGATATCAGAGCAAACTTTCCGAGCAACGTGCCGCTGCCGGCAGTAAGGGAGGGAGAAGCAGTAAGAAAAGTACGGTGAAAGCATCTGCAAAAGCAACTGCGTCTACAGCGTCTGCAATAGGGAGGGGCAGAATCAACGAAGGGAAAAACGGTGACACGTCCTGCATGGATCGTAACGAGGAAATCTATACGAAAAGCGATGATACACCCTGCATGGATAATAACAAGGAAATCTACATGAAAAGCGATGATGCGCCCTGCATGGATAATAATGGGGAAGCCTACATGAAAAGCGGTGATGCGTTCTGCGTGGATAATAACGGGGAAGCCTACATGGAAAGTGGTGGTGTACCTTGCATGGATAATAACAAGGAAGTCTACCTGAAAAGCAGTGGTGCACCCAGTATGGATAGCAAGGAGAGAATTTATATGGAAAGCAGGAATGTAGATAGTAACAAGACTGTCTGCATGGAGAGCAGCAAGCCAATCCATTCGGATTATAATAAGGAAATCTACAAGGAAAACAGCACGGAAAGCAACGTGAAAAGTAGTGCGGAAAGTATGAAAAATACGACTGCAAAAAATACAAATGAAAATTCAGTCAAAAATGTGATTCAAAGTGTTGATAATGAGTGTTATGGAAAGAATTTGCAAGCAAGCTTTAAGCAAAGCTTTATAAGAGAAGAAAAGAATAGAGGAGAGAAGAAAAACAACAATAACAAAGAAAAAGAAATAATTGCTGTTGCTGCTGTTGATAAACTTCCCCGATTTTCCGAATTGTCCGAAACGATACCCCGATGGGAACAATGCATCAATGAAGCTTTCATTACTCAGAGTTGGCTGGAGGCTGTGGGGATGATGTCAGGTTTGAAGGAACTCTTTTTGAACAATCTTTCTTTTATTCGTGATCTGTTCAAGAAACATGTCGTGGCACAAGGAAACACAGGAGGAATCACTTCCGTGTCCGAAGCCGAAGCTTATTTCGCCAACTACATCCGCCGAGAAAGGCCCACCCGTCTTTTTCTGGAAGAAAAGCTGAAAGAAAGGAGCCGGATGCAGAATGAATCGACTTCGCTCTCGCCCTACGAAACGTACAATCCGCTGACCGGCGAACGTTCGTATTGCGGAGTTCCTCTTCCTGCCGATGCACCCCCGCGCCCCAACGGACGTGCCACCTGGGATAACCTGAAACAGAGCTGGATATGACGCGCGAAGAACATGCAGATTATGTGCGGTGGCTGAAAAGCCTGCCGCGCAGAAAGGACCATTTCCGTATGCCTTGTCCCGAATGTTCCGCAACGCGAAGCAATCCCAAAGATCCTTCGTTCAGTGTGCATATCACCCGTGAAGGGGGATGGGCGAAATGTTTTCATTGTGATTTCGCCATAGCGTGGAACGAGGACGAGATGTGGAAAAGAGAACAGAAACAACAAGACCGGGAACGGCAGAAACAGCAGAAGGATGCACCGCAGCACCGTAACACGTCGCAGCACCACGATGCAGCATCGCAGCACCATAACAGGTCGCAACGCAAGCCGCACATCCCCCTGCAACCGCCTGTACATTACGTATGCCCGGTAATTAATAAAAACAAACAAATTATGAATGGAGAAATGATGGAATACATGGTCGACAGACGAGGTATTCCGATGGACGTCCTGACAAGGATGAAGATAGAGGAACGCTTGGAATTCCTGCCGCAGACCGGCAAGGAAGAAGCCTGCATCTGCTTCCCTTACCTGGAGGACGGAGTAATGAAAAACATGAAATTCCGGGATGCCGCAAAGCATTTCAAGATGGTGAAAGGAGCCGAGCTGATTCCTTGGAACATAGACGCCATAAAAGGAAAGGAAAAGTGTTACATCACCGAAGGCGAGATAGATGCCCTCAGCCTGATAGCCGCAGGACTGGAAGAGGTGGTGTCCGTACCCAACGGAGCCGGAGGCGCGAACCTTCAGTGGCTGGACCGCTTCGTGGAGTCGCACTTCGATGACAAGGCGGAAATCATCCTGGCCATGGATACCGACAAGCGCGGAGTGGAGTTACGCGACGAACTGGTGCGCCGCCTGGGCGTGGACCGCTGCAAGGTGGTGGCCTGCAAGGATGCCAACGAGTATCTGTTGAAGTATGATCTTCCGAGGCTCCGCCAGCAGGTGGAGCAGGCGGCGGAAATCCCGTTGGAAGGAGTCTTCTGCCCCATGGACGAATGGGATACGCTGATGGATATTTATTACAACGGAATGCCGGAGGGAGCCGATACGGGACTGGAGAATCTGGACCGGCTGATCAAGTTCGAGCGTGGTTTTGTGCTCACGGTCACAGGCGTTCCCGGCAGCGGAAAAAGCGAGTTTGTGGACGAAATTGCCATGCGCCTGCTCCTGCGCCACGATTGGAAGGTGGGCTATTTCAGTCCGGAGAATACCCCGCTGGCCTATCACTACCGCAAGCTGATACGCCGCGTGGTGGGCAAGCGTTTCGAACACAAGGGGATGCCGTTGCCGGAAGCCGGACAGGCCATCCGTTACCTGGCACAGAGTGTCTTCTCCATTATGCCGAAAGAGGATTTCTCGGTAGAGAGCGTGCTCCGCATTGCCGCCCAACTGGTAAGCCGGAAAGGAGTGAAGGTGCTGGTGGTGGACCCCTTCAACCGCTTCGAGCATCAGATTCCCGACTGGGAAACGGAAACGCAGTACATCAGCCGCATCTTCGACGAGTTCTCCAATTTTGCCGTGAAGCACAAGGTGTTGCTCATCCTGGTGGCGCATCCCACCAAGTTGCGCCGCGAACCGGGAAGCAAACGCTGGCCTGTGCCCACGCTGTATGATATCAACGGCTCGGCGGCCTTTTTCAACAAGACGGATTATGGAATGGTGATAGACCGTAACGATGAGCTGGGGCAGGTGCTGGTGCGTGTGGCCAAGGTACGTTTCGACCATCTGGGCGGACCGGGAGATGCTTTTTTCGCCTTCAGCACTTACAACGGACGCTACACGCCTACCGAGGAGAGGACCTTGGATCATAATCCGCCCGAACCGAAGTGGGAGCATACCAATTTCCTGACAGAGAAGCTGAAGCCCGAACAGCAGGGCCTGGGGTTTAATGAGGGGGAATGAAGTAGTTGAATGTTGCTGTTCCTGAATAACTTGGGGATAGGAGAAGGGAGATGTGTCAAAACAAAAAGGACAGCCCCGAAAAG
>OLFZ01002927.1_pt1 | contig 10200 bp, 7 predicted proteins | sample 1604861 | NCBI WGS metagenome assembly OLFZ01 (sample SAMEA3888895, study PRJEB22519) | human gut metagenome | biome: human gut; feature: human-associated habitat; material: faeces | place: Denmark | collected 2011 | reverse complement strand
TTTTCTTAAGTTATTTCGATTATAACCGGAAAAGTCGATATTAAACCAACTTTATTCGATTATAATCGAAAAACTGGAGAACTGTTAGAACGTTGTTATCTTGTTTGTGAAATCCCTCCAACCATTTGCGTTCTTATATTTTTCCACAGATTCGGCAGGAACACGAATGACGGTAATATCATCCGGAAATCCGTACCATACTTTTTCAAATACCTGCGGAGGTGTTGTCCCTTCTACCTTTACTTCTTTAATACCTGTATTATTGAAAGCCGAAAAATTAATCTGTGTGACGTTTGCCGGAATGGTTAATTGGGTCACTTTCCTATTACCACCCAGTAATCCCTGTCCCAATATCCGAATACTTTCAGGTATTTCGAAGCGAGCCAATTTCGGACATCCTTCAAGACAATAGGGGTGGATCATAGCTTCGGGGTCATCATTGAAAGTACTCCCGTAGGTGGTCACTTCCGCCAATTCCGGGCAGTAATAAAAGGCTCTTTGCGCCATGGTTGTAACGCCGTTCGGTAACTTCACGGTTGTAACGCTACTTTCCCGGAATGTTTCCAATCCGATTGTTTTTACATTTTCCGGAATCTCAATCGTTTTCAGTTGAGATGTCTTAAGGAATGCCTGTGCTCCGATTTCTTTTAGTGTCGCAGGCAGCAGCACTTCTTCAACGCCCGCATATACAAAGGTGCTTGCGGGAAGTTTAGTGAGTTTAGTCCGGCTTAAATCTGCTTTTTTAAGGTGATAGCAATAGTAGAATATGTTTTCCTCAAGCTGTTCCAGAGTCGAGGGAAATATAACTTCCTGAATAGTTGAATTGAAGAAAGCCATATCTCCGATGGATTTCAGTCCCTCATTGAGTGTCACCTTGTTTATTTTACTGCCGTTGAAAGCGTTTTTAGGAATGGATTTCACGCTGTTGGGGAGTATGATTTCATCGTACCCTTTCAGGACTTCTGTCAGAACTCCGTTTTCCACACGGACAGGCGCCACCTGAATAGTAAAGCTTTTCTGCTTTCCTTCTATTGTTATGGTCACTTCCTGTTTGTCGACAGGGACAGATGACGAGAAACCACTGATCTGTTTTGGGGCAACATTCACGGACCGTTGTTTCCCATCATCATATTCACCTGTCACTTTGAGTCCAGTTAAGTCTATACTCTCTCCTAATGCATAAATCGTTTTTGCAGGCAGCTGGTCTATGGAAAAACGTTCAAGTAAGGCTCCTGTGGGTTCAGATGGTTGCTCCGTTGGAGGCAGTTCCTTCTTGAATTCATCGTTTTCAGTGCTGCAACTCAGTAATGTAAGTCCTGTCATCATTTGCAGGCAAAGTACTATTAATATATTAAGTTTAGTTTGTTTCATTGTGATAAAAGCTTAGTTAGGGAATTGGGTTAAACGTATTTCTACTTTTACGGCTTTTCCGGCTTCTACGGTTTTGCCGGAAGACCATATCTGGTAGTTATCAGGTCCGCCACCTTCTTGTACCACGAACGTAAAGAACCGCTGCGACTGTGCTGCGAACCATTCTTCTTGCGGTAAAATAAAGGTGGCTATCCCGCTTTCATTGGTTCGGGCAACCGCAGTAGGTAAGGTCAGATTATCTTTCTCAAAAACTTTATAATCTTTTTCATTATACATCTTTACGGGAATACCCGTTGCAATTTTTCCATTTTCATCATAAACGACAACCACTACTTTAGCTTCTCTCACTTCTTCGTTTCCTTTTTCGCACGCTATCATAAAAAGTATGATACCTAGCAGAATAACAATCTTTCTCATAATCTTCTCTTTTTTCAATTTTTTCGAATGCAAAAGTAGTAAGATCGTATCATTTTTGAGTTATGGTACGATCTTGTAAATCTAACACTGGTGTTTTAATAGTGTTGATATTCAGATAGTTATTTTGAATGGGTTCTCAGATTTCTAACACTGGCCTAACACCTATCCGAAAAGTGATAAAAACAGGTCCTTGTTAGCAGTCTCTGCTGATTTGATACGTGATTTAAGTCGTGACTTCCGGGCATATACATTGGCTACCGTATCTTTCATGAACAGGCTTATTACTTGTGGTGAAAAACCTACAAAGATATAGCAGAGTAACCGAATGTCAGCTTCTTTCATTGCAGGGAAATCATTCCGGAGTTTTTGCATGGCGTTGTCATGGCAGGTATTTACGATAAGCTCCAGTTCTTGCAGCATTTCATTGTTTTCTGCAAAATCGGTGATTATTTGTTTCACTTCGTGGAACATGGCGGCCTGTTGTGATGCGGTATTCTCGCGTTCGTAGTAAGTTTTTCCCAATTTGTCGATAATGTCAAAACGAGAGGCTATCAATCCTTTTAGATGGTTTTCAGTATTGCGCTGTCCTTCCATGCGTTCGGTCAGAGTTTTATACTCGGAATTAGCTTCTTCTGCCAGTAGCAGATAGCGGTCGGTGCGTTCGCGTTGCAGTCGCAGGCGTTGGCGGGTGATGTAATAAGCCACTCCTATCATCAGAAGGATTACAGTTGCTGCTGCGATTTCCCAGGTAGTACGGTTTTTCATCCGGTATTCGGCAAAGGCGGATTGTTCCTGGAAATATTCTTTCTCCGTTATGCCGGCAGAGACCTGCATGGTGGAACGGGTGAGGGAGTCTGTGAGGTAGATATAGCGGTGTATGTGGTCGGTCGCTTTCCGGAAGTTTCCGGAGAGGGCCTCTATCCGGTAGGCTGTGTATTGCAGTTCGGCCCGGTCGAGCACGTCATTGTCTTGCGCCTCTGCCAGTTGCAGGTAGTGGCGCGCACTATCCGTATGGTGTTTGAGAAGCTGGACGTCCACCATAGTGTGTGCGCTGTAGCGGGATGCCTTGCGTGCCGACTGTTCGATGCGTTGCAGCAGGTCCTGGGGGATTTGTTTTCTGCCCGATTTTACATAGAGGGAGGCAAGGTTGCTGAGGGCTGCTCCGGCAAGACGTTCGTCTGCCTGTTCGTCGGCAAGGTCGAGGGCGGCGGAATATAGCCTGATGGCACGCTCCAAATCTTTCTGGCGGTAGGATGAGGCTGCCATATCAAGCGTAGCTTCCGTTTCCTTACGAAGACTGTCGGATACCTGAAAATTCTCTCTGGCCTGCTTGAAGTAGTGGTAGGCGCGGACGTAGTTCATCTGTCCGTAGTATATACTGCCGATGCGTTCGTAGAGAAGCCCTTTATTGTAAGTGTCTTGCCGGCTTTGCAGCTGCTCTTCGATTTGCAGGAAGATGCGCAAAGCTCCGGATTTATCGCCGGCATCGGTCAGCAGGCTGTCCGCGAGGTTAAGGCTGGGGAGCTGTTTACGTTCATGGCATCCCGCCAGCGGCAGGAGCATACATATAATAGGTATGATAAGGCGTTTCATGCCGTGAATGTAGTGATAAAAGATGTTTTGCACAAGTGAAAGGCGGGAAATGAGGAGCTTTGTGTGAATTTCCTGCATTTCTTTTTTTAGGCTTCGCGGAACTTCCTATCTTTGCACTTCTAAATGTAGATAAAACCGTAACACTTTGGAATGGCTATATAGTTTGTTTGTCGAACACTCCGCATTGCAGGCGGTGGTGGTGCTCTCGCTGATTTCCGCTATCGGATTAGGGTTGGGGAAAATACATATTTGCGGTATTTCCCTCGGCGTGACGTTTGTTTTCTTTGCCGGTATCCTTGCCGGACATTTCGGACTGTCCATCGACCCGCAGATGCTGAACTACGCGGAAAGTTTCGGACTGATAATTTTTGTGTATGCACTGGGGCTGCAAGTGGGGCCGGGCTTTTTCAGCTCTTTCCGCAAGGGCGGGGTGCAGTTGAATATGCTGGCGCTGGGAGTGGTGCTCATCGGTACGCTGATGACCGTATTGGGCAGTTATACCCTGGATATTTCACTGCCGGACATGGTGGGTATCCTTTGTGGCGCTACCACCAATACACCGGCACTGGGTGCGGCACAGCAGACATTGAAGCAAATGGGGCTGGAAGCCAGTACGCCGGCTTTGGGATGTGCCGTGGCATATCCGCTGGGGGTAGTGGGCGTTATTTTTGCCGTGCTGATAATACGCAAGGCATTGGCGCGTAAGGAAGATCTGGAGTTGAAAGAGAAGGACGATGCGAACAAAACTTACATTGCGGCGTTTCAAGTACACAATCCGGCCATCTTCGATAAAAGCATCAAGGAGATAGGCGGCTTGAATTATCCGAAGTTCGTAATCTCCCGTCTGTGGCGGGACGGCAACGTAAGCATTCCCACTTCCGAGAAGATAATCAGGGAAGGAGACCGCTTGCTGGTGGTGACTTCGGAGAAGTATGCTCCGGCACTGACCGTACTGTTCGGCGAACAGGAACATACCGACTGGAACAAAGAGGATATAGACTGGAATGCCATAGACAGCCAGCTCATCTCGCAGCGTATCGTGGTGACACGTCCCGAACTGAACGGAAAGAAACTGGGCTCGCTGCACCTGCGCAATCATTACGGTATCAACATCAGCCGTGTGTACCGTAGCGGCGTGCAGTTGCTTGCCACCGCGGAACTGACCTTGCAGTTGGGCGACCGTCTGACAGTGGTAGGTGAGGCTGCCGCCATCCAGAATGTGGAAAAAGTGTTGGGAAATGCCATCAAGAGCCTGAAAGAACCGAATCTGGTAGCGGTGTTTATCGGTATCATCCTGGGTTTGGCTTTGGGTGCGATTCCCATTTCCCTGCCGGGCATCAGTGCTCCGGTGAAGCTGGGACTTGCCGGCGGACCGATTATCGTAGGTATTCTGATCGGTACGTTCGGGCCGAGAATGCACATGATAACCTATACCACACGAAGCGCCAACCTGATGCTCCGTGCATTGGGACTGTCGCTCTACCTGGCTTGTCTGGGACTGGATGCCGGAGCGCATTTCTTCGATACGGTGTTCCGTCCGGAAGGTCTGCTGTGGATTGCCGCAGGGTTCGTGCTGACCGTTGTTCCGGTGCTGATAGTAGGAGTGGTTGCCTTTAAATGGATGAAGGTGGACTTCGGCTCCATGGCAGGTATGCTGTGCGGAAGCATGGCCAACCCGATGGCGCTGAACTATGCCAACGACACCATTCCGGGCGATAATCCGTCGGTGGCTTATGCAACGGTGTATCCGATGTGTATGTTCCTGCGGGTAATCATAGCGCAGGTGCTGCTGATGTTCCTGTTGAATTGAGAGCTGAGAATTGAAAATTGAGAAATAACAGAAAGAGCTTAATTGCTGATAATTGAATATATATCATAAATCTAAAATCATAAATCGTATCATGGGAACTATTACTCCGGAAAGTATAGTCAACGACTTACGCTATTTGCAACTGTTGTCGCGCAGTTTTCCTACCATCGCCGATGCCAGTACGGAAATTATCAATCTGGAAGCTATTCTGAATCTGCCTAAAGGTACGGAACATTTCCTGACGGATATTCATGGAGAGTACGAGGCTTTTCAGCATGTGTTGAAGAATGCTTCGGGTGCGGTAAAGCGGAAGGTGAATGAAATCTTCGGGCATACGCTGCGCGAAAGCGAGAAGAAGGAAATCTGTACGCTGATTTATTATCCGGAAGAGAAGTTGCAGTTGATAAAGGAACAGGAAACGGACCTGGACGACTGGTATCTCATCACCCTGAACCAACTGGTGAAAGTCTGCCAGAACGTATCTTCCAAATACACACGCTCGAAAGTGCGCAAAGCCTTGCCGGCGGAGTTTTCCTATATCATTCAGGAGTTGCTGCACGAGTCCAGCGTAGAGCCTAACAAGCATGCGTATATCAACGTCATTATCAGTACGATTATCTCGACCAAGCGTGCGGATGACTTTATCATTGCCATGTGCAAGCTTATCCAACGGCTTACAATCGACTCGCTGCACATCGTGGGCGATATCTACGACCGTGGTCCGGGTGCACATATCATCATGGATACGCTTTGCGACTACCATAATTTCGACATTCAGTGGGGCAACCATGATATACTGTGGATGGGTGCCGCATCGGGCAATGACGCCTGCATAGCGAACGTTATCCGTATGTCCATGCGCTATGCCAACCTGGCGACACTGGAAGACGGCTACGGCATCAACCTGCTGCCGCTGGCTACCTTCGCAATGGATACCTATGCGGATGATCCTTGCACTATCTTTGCTCCGAAGATGAACTTTGCCGATGCCAATTACAACGAAAAGACACTGCGGCTGATTACGCAGATGCACAAGGCGATTACGATAATTCAGTTCAAACTGGAAGCGGAGATTATAAACCGGCGTCCGGAGTTTGATATGGACAACCGGAAACTGCTGCACAAGATTGACTTTGAACGGGGCGTATTTGTGTACGAAGGCAAAGAATACGAACTGCGCGATGCCAATTTTCCGACTATTGACCCTACCGACCCGTATCGCCTGACGGATGAAGAAAGGGAGCTGGTTGAAAAGATTCATGCTTCGTTCATGAACAGCGAGAAACTGAAGAAGCATATGCGTTGCCTCTTTACGTACGGCGGCATGTATCTGGTGTGCAACAGCAACCTGCTTTATCACGCATCCGTGCCCCTGAATGAGGACGGAAGTTTCAAACATGTACGTATCGGCAAGAAAGAGTACTGGGGACATAAACTGCTGCAAAAGACCGACCAGCTTATCCGTACCGCCTACTTTGACGAAGATGGTTCGGAGGAGAAGAATTTTGCGTTGGATTATATGTGGTATATGTGGTGCGGCCCGGATGCGCCCTCTTTCGACAAGGATAAGATGGCTACTTTCGAGCGTTACTTCATAGCCGACAAGGCATTGCATAAAGAGAATAAAGGTTATTACTACACGCTTCGCAACCGTGCGGATATTTGCGACAATATCCTGGCAGAGTTCGGGGTGGAGCCGGGACCTCATTCGCATATCATCAACGGACATGTGCCGGTGAAGACGATTAAAGGCGAGCGCCCCATAAAGGCTGATGGAAAGTTACTGGTGATTGACGGCGGTTTCTCCAAAGCCTATCAGCCCGAAACGGGTATTGCGGGCTATACGCTGGTATATCACTCGCACGGCATGCAGTTGGTGCAGCATGACCCGTTCCAGAGCCGTCAGAAAGCGATTGAAGAGGGACAGGATATCAAGTCCACAACTTTCGTCATAGAATTCAACTCGCAGCGTATGATGGTGAAGGATACCGATAAGGGCAAGCAGCTCGTGACGCAGATTCAGGATTTGAAGAAGTTGCTGGTGGCATATAGAACGGGATTTATCAAAGAAAAGGAGATTTTCTGATATGGCTGTATGTTCCGGTGCTTGCATTGCCTGGATTTTCAGGCACGGATTAGTATTTGAATAATACCACACCGCCTTCTACAATGGCTCCCTTGTCGAAGTTGGCATTTCTGTTGTAGTATCTGTCCCAACCGTAACCGCCCGTAACGAATACTCCTAATTTTGCCGTCAGACGGTATTCGAGGTTGATACGGGTTTGGAGAGAATAGAGGCGGGCAGGGAAGCCATAGTCTTTATTCTTGAAGGTTTCTACGTGCTGGTATCCCAAATCGCCGCTGATGAACAGTTGCTTGCAGACGGGCAATTCCAGTCCGGCGCGGTAGAAAAGCGCACCGGAGAACTTATCGCTGAAGTCGAGGAAATGCGTACCGCCGCCGAGGATGGTATAGAACAGTTTGTTCTTGAAGCGGGCTGCAAGGTTCAGTTTCGTGGTGTTGCCGCCGAAAAACATCATCTGTACTTTGGTGTCCGGGTTGGCATTGACCAGTCCCAGTTGGAAACCGTCCAGCTTCTCCTTGTAGTAGTTTACCAAACCTATCTGAAGGCCTTTGGCACGGACGGCTACATTCAGGGGAGAGAGCTGCACGCCGGCAGACGTACCGCCTGTGATATTGCCCAAACCGGAAATCTGGAGCCCTTTCATATCATCGCCCACCACATTCAGCAGGCCGGATATGGTGATACCGGAAAAATTGCCGCCCGATATATTGGCGAGTCCTGAAAGCTGTACGCCGGCAGTCTTTTCGCCTGTAATATTCAGTAAGCCGCCTACAATCATTCCGTTGCTGTTATCGCCCGTGATATTGGCAAGGCCGGAGAAAACCATTCCCCGTGCGTGATTACCCGTGATGCCCACAAGACCGGAAACGGACAGACCGCTGAGGTTATTGCCGTTGATATTGGTGATGCCCGCTACCTGTACGCCCCGCATACTTCCACCCACCATATTGGATATACCGGAGATTTGAATTCCGTTCATGTCTCTGCCCGTAACAGCTCCCAAAACATTTACTCCCAAGCCGTTCAAACGGTTCATCGCCGAGAAGATACCGAGATTGAAGAATGTGCTTCCGACCGTATCCGTACGCTGTGTGGAAAGATTCTTCCAAAGGGAAAGGTTGATACCGGTTTTTTCTTTATGGGCAGACTGTTGCCGGTCTGTCCGGGCATGGCCTGTCCCTGCCAATAGCAGGGACAGACAGATAAGTGGAAATATACGTTTCATAATTCTTTATAATGTTTCATCAGGCCAGGGCGCCAGTCGGTTGGTGGCACGTAATACAGGACGCTGCGCATCCACCGACCGCAGATAGTTGCTCAGCTTTTTTGATAGTTTCTTTACAAGTTTGGGGTTCTCGGCGGCTACGTCATGTTTTTCGCTGATGTCGGCAGGGATATTGAACAATTCGTGCTTGCCGCTGTCGAAGTAGTACACCAGTTTCCATTCTCCGGAACGGATGGAGCAGGTGGCGCCTATACCCGGACCGGAAGGGCCCCAACTGTGCGGGTAATGCCAGTAGATGTCACGGGCGGGCATTTTACCTTTGCCCGTAAGCAGGGGCAGGAAGCTGATGCCGTCGCGTTTCTGTACCGTATTGTAGTGCTCCACACCGGCTATTTCGAGAATGGTGGGGAAGAAATCTTCTATCATCAGATAATGGTCGCATTTGGTTTCTGCCGCTACTACGCCGGGCCAGCGTACAATCATCGGTTCGCGCACTCCGCCTTCGTAGGCGGAACCTTTTCCGCTGTTGAGCGGATAGTTCTGCCTGTGCAGCTCTCCTGCACGGGTGTGTGCAGCCAGTCCGCCATTATCGGACATGAAGAGCAGTACAGTGTTGTCGGTGAGGTTGTTTTTGTCCAGATAGTCCATCAGGTCGCCGAGGCTTTTGTCCATGCCTTCAATCAGGGTGGCATACGCTGCTTCTACCGGGGGAAGTCCTTTGTCCAGATATTTTTGGTAGAAACGCATGTCGGGCTGGATAGGCGTATGGATGGCATAATGGGCCATGTAGAGGAAGAAAGGCTTGTCCGTTGTCCGGGCGTTGTCCAAAGCTTTCTCGGCTTCTATGGTAAGGGCTTCGGAGAGGAATATGTCTTTGCCGTGATATTTTTCCAGTCCGGGTACGGCAGCCAGCGGGCTTTTTCCGCCGGGTTTGTTTCCGAAGTTCTGCATGCCGTAGTAGCTGGCGGGAGAGCCTGCCGCATGACCGGCTATGTTCACGTCAAAACCCATTTTCAGCGGATCGGCTCCGGGCGTATCATTAGCTCCGAAGTGGGCTTTTCCGCAATGGATGGTGTGGTAACCGTTGTCCTTGAGCACTTGTGCCAGCGAGGTGACTTGCGTGGTGCGTTCCACACCCGGTTCCTGACAGATACCGTTGACATTCCATTCGGGGTATATCATAACGGAGTCCGGCTGTTCGTGGGTGGTATTCTTGCGTAATGTCCAGCTTGTCACTCGGTGACGCGCAGCGTTCATACCCGTAAAAAGACTGACACGCGTAGGCGAACTGATGCTACAGGCATAGGCTTGCGTGAACATCTTGCCCTGCTTTGCCAGACGTTCCATATTGGGTGTATGGTACGTGTCGTTGTAGCGGGTGCGTTGTGTCCAGAAAGGCAGGGATGTGTCCTGCCAACCCATATCATCCACCAAAAATAAAATAATGTTCGGACGCTTGTCCGTAACAGGAGCCGTTTCATTTGACGGCCTTGTGTGTACTTCTCCTGCCATTCCACATAACGGAAGCAGCGCAGCAGATAATAACAATTCGTTTTTCATCGGGAAAAGAGAGGTTAGGGTTAGTGGTTAGTGATTAGTGGTTAGTGGTTAGTGATTAACATTAAAAATAGCGGTAAATAATTAGCGCAATATGCTGCATAGCTTACTAATCACTAACCGCTAATCACTATTTTATCA
>OLFZ01002921.1_pt1 | contig 10217 bp, 9 predicted proteins | sample 1604861 | NCBI WGS metagenome assembly OLFZ01 (sample SAMEA3888895, study PRJEB22519) | human gut metagenome | biome: human gut; feature: human-associated habitat; material: faeces | place: Denmark | collected 2011 | reverse complement strand
TAGATATTGTTGGAATATCAGCTTTTTTACATAGTCTAAATAAAACTCCATTAACGGTTGAATTATATATTTTATCGTTGTTTTTAACAAAAATAGGTTCATCACTAGGCAGATCTTTTAATAATTGGGAAAATTGCATAACAGTTTTCCAATCTAATTGAACTTTTCTAACAGAAGATTTGTTTTTTGTAGGTAAAAATCCACCTTGCCCTTTGTAATCCCATGTTTTATTTATCGAAACGACTTGCTTTGAAAAATCAAAATCTTCAGGAGTCAGTGCTAAAGCTTCTGAAAATCGCATCCCCGTTTTAGCAACTAAAAGAATAAACCAATCCCAATTAACTGATTCTTTTAAATCTAAAGATGTCAGTAAATTATGAAGTTCGAATTGATTTAAATATTTTGTTTTTTTTTCACTAGGAGTTTTACCTTTGATAATAGCTTTTCGAGTCGGATCTTTAGGAATTAATCCTTCATCAACAGCATCTAAAATAGATCCCTTTATTTGATGATGAAAATCCATTGTAGTTTGTCTTTCATGATATTTAGCATAATCATTGATTAACTTTTGATATGAAATTCTATCTAAATCACATAATTTTAAATTGGGTACCAATTTTTCTAACCAAGAAATTGCCATTTTATATTTTGACAATGTAATTGGACGTATAGCGCCTTCTTTATAAATACTTACCCATTCTTTATAGTATTCAACAAATAATTGATTATTATCCATAGTCATTTTCCTTTCCACTCACGCTGATGAAGGGTGATGAGGTTGTCGAGGCTGGAAAAATATTCGCCAATTTGTTGTTGTTCCTTAATATTTGGTACTGTTACATTTGTGTTACCAACAAGTTCTTTATTCAAGTTATTTACTGTACTTCCAGCGGCTAAAGCCTTGTATTGTGATAGCATCTGTTCTGTGCCAAGCATTTGACATAAGAACTTCAAATCAAACACTTTATTTGTATCACGAATAAGGAGCCAACCATCGTGAATACAACCATTTATAGCCATAATATAAGGTTTTCCAAAGCTCATAGAGTTCGATAAAATTAAATCTCCAGGATGAACTTCACGTGTTTTTGAAAGACCTTCTGGAATGATTTTCTCAGCTGTTTTAGTAATGTAATTTCCTTGTTGTGGTGCATCACCTATCTTCACCCAGTTAAGTCCATTTGCATCATTTGTAATAAATTTATCTATTGGACGCGGGGAACCACCTCTCTCAATAATCACTAACTCGTTAAACTTACGCTGTTCCCAAGTAAAAAAAGTTGCTGACGCAACTGCTTGTCTAACATAGAACAGATTCGACAGTCTGTTCTTTTTTGTTACAATGTTTTTATGATTGATTCTGCTATTCATGCAAAGGATTTCTTTTTAGGAAACTACGATGGCTGTGATAAATTGAATTACAACCCTGACAAGCCTCGCCTGAAGGACATTCTCTGGGACAACCTTGACTGGATCCAGCACCTCTATGACACTGGAAAACTTCGCGATACTGTCCTGGACAACGTACAGAATACTCTTCTCTGTAAAACTGAATATCTCGGCTATGACATGTTCGAATGCCCTTCCTGTGGCAATTTCAATATCATCTACCATCACTGTCATTGCAGACTCTGCACCTCCTGCGGCACCAAATATCAAAAACAGCTTGCCGTCAAAGCTGAATCCATGTGCCTTGATGTCAGGCACAGACATATTGTCTTTACCATTCCTGAACAGTACCGCTTCTTCTTCAGAAAAAACAGAAATGCCCTGGATCTTCTTTTTGCTGCCGCCCGCAATACCATCATGAAGATCACTAATGAAAACATCTTCAAATCTGAAAAAAGAAAACGCGGCAAAACCGGCAGAGTCAGAAACGCCAAGGACAATTACTACCTGTACCGCAATTTCAAAGATTCCAACAGATTCGGTATGATTGCCACTCTCCATACTTTCGGAAGAAGCCTTCAGTGGAATCCTCACATTCACTGTCTTGTTCCTGAACTGATCTACACTCCTTCTACTGATTCCTGCAGGAGATTCAATTATTTCAACTTCACAAGTCTGCGCAAGACCTGGCAGTATGAAATAACAAGACTGCTTTCTCAATTCTACAAAGCTGAATTTGACAGATGTAAAAACAAGGCATACAGAAGCTATGATAAAGGGTTCTACGTCTATGCCAAATCTGACAGATCATCTGAAGATTCTGATACCACCCATACAGAAAACATCAAAGGCTGTGTCAATTACATGATGCGCTATGCATCCCGTCCTGCCATGGCTGAAAGCAGAATCACTTCTTTTGATAAAGCAACTCATGAGGTCGTCTGGTATTATGATGATCATAAAACTGAAGAACGTATAACTGTCAAGGAATCCGGCCGTGAACTGCTGAAGAAAATTTTCATCCATGTTCCTGAAAAGCATTTCCGCATGATCAGATATTATGGCTTCTACAACAACAAGTGTCAGGATCTCTTGAATCATATTCATGAACTTCTGGGAAAAGAAAGAAAAAAAGACTACTCAAAAGAAGCACGGGACAGACTGAAAAAAAGAAAGCTGAACAAATTGAAATACAGAACTGCCATCAGAGATACCTACAATCGTGATGTGCTTTTATGCAGCTGCGGCTGTATAATGAATTACATAGATACATACAATCCATTGGAGGGAATCACAAATGACAGATACTACAGGCAAACGTGTATTGATGAAATGCGAAAAATGCGGCTATCTAGAGTACATATCAGAGGAAGAACTCCAGCTCATTTCAGACCTTCCGCCGCATGATGATGAAGATCACATGCTCTGTCCTTTCTGCCTGAATGACATGTATAGAGAAGATTCACCTAGATTCCAGAAATAATCGATATTGTCAATTTAATTGAAGCTGTTTTCATCATGCTTATTCATCTTTCAGATGAATATCTATATCATTTTTCTGCTTTTTTCATTTTCACAAACGCATTCAATTTCTTATAAGACAAAAAGAGAGAGTTGCAAAATGTAACTCTCCCTCAATGAATTATTCAATATCAAATCCACCTTGTAATATAAATTCTTTTAAATATTTATTTATTCTAATATTAACTTTTGGCGGAGGTAATTTTATTCCTTCTTTATTTTCGAAAAATAACTTTGCTTTTGTTTTATCAACTGTTTCAACTATCTTATCAAATCTTCCAAATTCATTTAAATTTGATTCATTTAACTTTAAAGAAACGGCTTCTCTAAGCAATGTTTCGTTTAATCCTAAAGCCATAGATAACTTGTGTATTTGATCATTTTTTGCATTAGATATATATTCTGTAATGCAATCTCTAAATGATTTTTCATTTACATTTAATTTAAAATCACCTGAATCAATATCATGTAGAATTAAGTTTGCGTATTTTTGTTCTTCCACTGATAATGTAGCAAAAGTTTTATGCAACTCATCTTTAATTTTAGCTACTTCTTCTTTAGAAACATCTGGTTGAGCAAGCGCCTTTAAGTATTTATTGAATTTAGAATTCATATAATCAGAATCAATTAATCCTGTATCAATTTCTGTAATATAAGTCTCTACATCAAACGGAATTGAATCTGATTCTCCAGAACCTCCACCTTGTAATTCTTTATATCTCTGTACTAGAATCAAATATGTTTTTTCATCAATTTCTCTTGTGATAACTTCTCTTTCACCATTTTCTGAATCAAATTCATATTTTTCTTTATCCCAGGTCATTCTTTGAATTTTTGCAGCTTCAAGATATTTATTAAAAAGATTAAATAATTGTGCAAATTTGCTCTTGTCTTCTTTTTGCTTTGGTAATTTTTCAAAATTCTGTACACCTGCAGATTCAAATAAATTACTTATTTGATCAAACACAGAATTCATATTTTTTAAATTAATATTCAATTTTTCAGCAAATAATCCGTACGGTTTATCTCCTGAATATAATTGAATGGCTTTTTTTATATTTTCTTCCATTGTATGAGGACGTCTATAATAACGAATTACACCAAATGGTTTATCAGGGCCAAATAGTCGATTTGTTCTTGAGAAAGCTTGAATTATGTTTTCATATTCAATCATTTTGTCAATATACAAAGTATTAATCCATTTAGAATCAAATCCAGTAAGCATTTGATTTACTACAATTAAAATATCTATCTGTTTTTTAGGTTCCAATTCAATTCTTTCATATGGCTTCTTATGCGCAAGACGTGATGCAATATCTTTCTTCATTTTAGGGAATGAAGCAATATTAAATTCTTGTCCATAAAGATTATTATAATCTTTAATAATTTCAAGAACTCCTTCTTCTTTAACTTTGTATCCCTCTTTATTATCGATATGTTCATCAACAAGGCACGTTACTTTTAATTTTGATGTTTTTGATTTAAATAATTTATAATAATTTATTGCTTCAGGAATGCTACTTGTAGCAAATATTGCATGAAATTTACTATTTTGACTAATAATATCCCACCCATTTATGATATCTTCTACAACCGCATTCGTATGCTCTTCTGTTTGATATTGAGCATTGGGAATATAATCTTCAATACCCAGTATTTTATTTCCAAAATCATCAATTTTAGTTATCATTGAAATTTTAGATTTATCCATATACTTTAAATATATTTTTTTCTTTTCAGGCTCTGATAAAGCTTCATTTCTATTATTTGCCTTAGCTTTCACCAAAGCTACTGCTTCACGCAATTTGCTATCTTTATATGTCATCACTTTATATGGATCAAATCCAAGAACATTTCCATCTCGAATTCCATCAGCAATACTATATCTATGTAATTCTTCACCAAATATATCAGAGGTTGTGTTCATTTTCTTTTGATTTTCATCTTGAATTGGCGTGCCTGTGAATCCAAAAAATAATGCATTGGGGAAAGTATCTTTAATTGTTATTAACATATCGCCAAAAGTAGATCTGTGACATTCATCAATGATAAATACAATTCTTTTTGAAGTCATTTTATCCAAATCAGATTGCTTCAATCCATCATTTTCTTTTCCTATATTACTCATTTTTTGAATAGATGTAACTATTAAAGTATTGGCTGGATCCTCACTTTTGATTTTTGAAACTAACACATGTGTATCTTCAGTATCTTGTATATCATCAGCATTATCAGCAAAAGCACGATATTCTTTTAAAGATTGCGTTCCCAACTCAATTCTATCCATTAAGAAAATAACTTTATCTGCATCTTTTGATGATGCGATGAGTTGAGCAGACTTAAAGCTAGTCAAAGTTTTACCGGAACCGGTTGTATGCCAAATATAGCCACCCAATTGATTCTTGTCTTGCCATTTGTTTTTTGCGACCTTATCAGAGATTTTACTAGCTGCGTAATATTGATAACTGCGCATGACTTTTAATATACCATCAGAATCATCAGCTACTGTATAAAACCCAATCATTTCATGGGCCATTGGAATACTTAATAAAGAAGCACCGACTTTATCCCATTGATCAATTCTTTCATTATTAAAATCAGCCCAATGAAAATAATAACAAGGATTAAATTTTCCATCTGGTCCAGGATTAGCATAATAAGTTGTTTCATCTGGATTCATAGCCACAAAAATTTGTACTAATGAATATATTCCTGTAAAAACACCCTCATGAGCATATTTTTCAATTTGAATTTGAGCCTGTTTAACCGAAACTCCGCTCTTTTTCAATTCTATATGAATAACAGGCATTCCATTAATCAGTAAAGTCAAATCTCCACGACGATCATTTGCCAATAAGTTCTTTGCTTTATATACTGGCTGTTGGGCAATTTGGTATCTTGAAGAACCAGCCGCAATTTCATTTCGGTCATATATTTTCAAACTGATTTCTTTTCCAAAATGCATCTTATCATCTGGATTATCACGTTTTATAGAAACGGTTTTTCCATTTATAAATCCATTTAATTTTAACGGAGTTCTCAATGTTTTAATCTGATCTATTATTTGATCCATTTCCGTTCTGGTCAATGGATAATCATTTAGTCGATCTATATCTCTATTATTTTCATATAAAATATCCGCCCAATTCTGAATTAAATCATCTTCTGTTGGGTGCTTTAAAACTTTATTTTCCCAACCATATTTACATAATATTTTAATTAAAGCTTCTTCAAAATCTGATTCTTTATTAAATATCATTTTTATGCACTCCTTATAAAATCTATAAATAAACCTAATTTAAATCAAAAATACAAACGCTGATGAAGGGTGATAAGGCGGTCAAGGTTTGCAAAGTATGAGCCTATTTTCTTTTGTTCGTCCAAACACGGCACTTTGAATTCCATTTTGGAAAACATATATCCCGTGATTTGGTTGATTGTTGCTCCCATATTCATTGCGATTTCTTCTTCAAATCTTGAAGTATTAAGTAAAGCATTTGTAAACTCTGGACATTCTGAACGAATACCAGTCATAAACGCTCCGATTACCGTGTTGGGCATAAAAGCCTTAATTTGTGCGTGTTTTCCGATGAGTGAACGAGAGCCATTACGAACAACAACAACTATATCGCCGACTTTAACATTCTCAGAATTAACAACTTGCGGATTTACATAGACATTATCTGCATCGACAACCTCACCGTTGCTTACATTTGATGAACGAAGCACAAGAGTTCCATTTTTCTGAACATCATTAGGTGTATAAGTTAATCCTGAAAAGAACTCGACAAACTCAGTCAACTTACACTGTTCCCAAGTTATTTGCTTAAAAAATCTTATTATTTAATACAGATTTCCACAAATACTAATTATTCATCAATAAAAATTTAATCTGAACTAATCAAAAATTGATTTTTTAAAATTTTTAGAACCCATCACATCAAAATTTATATTTTTCTTACAAAAACATTTTTTCCAACATAGACTTTTTTATATTTTCAGTTTATCTAACTCACGCTGATGAAGGGTGATGAGGTTATCTAGATTGTCAAAATAGCGACCTATCTTTACCTGTTCCTGAATACTTGGAGTAGGTAAAGAACACATACAAAGCTTGTCATAATAAAAGTATAATCTGACTCCGCCTTCTTGATATTGCTCTATCAGTTTCTTAAAATCATTGCTTTTAAACCAATGCCATAAATATCTGTCATCTATATCTTCTGATGTTTTAAAAACCTCATAAAGTGAGGAAACAATTACATTTTCTGAACCATCGTAATACCCAATTGATCCAACATTTATTCTTGCAGGATTATATGCAAATGAATTTTTTGAAACAATATAATACATCCTTTTATCAGCTGTAGCCATTGTTCCGCCATTTTCGAACTGTTCATTTTGCGGAACAAATCCATTTTCATTTGTTACTGAATAACTCTCAAAAGGAAGATTGTTCTTATTCTTTTCACCTGATAAAAATGTTACATCTTCAAACTTACGCTGTTCCCAAGGGTCAGTAAATCCTTTGAATCGAATTTCTGGAATGTTACTTCCATTTTTTGGAAACATTTTTTCTAGCATAGATTTCTTAACATTTAACAATTTATTATACTTACGCTGATGAAGGGTGATAAGGTTATCGAGGTTCTTAAAATAGGTGCCGATTTGTTGTTGCTCGGCTAAACTTGGAACTTTTGTTTTTAGTTCGGAAAACTCTGCCTTATTCACTATTTGCATTGTCCCAGATGCCGCCATACGTTTCATTGTATTCGACCATATTTCACTTTCTGTCAAGAGAAAATAAGCATCATTTTCATCATATGGAGTAAGACTATTTATCTGCTGATTAAAGCTACCTTTTACCGTAAGTAGCGTGTTTTTTCCTATACTGGCAATACAGGTACAAAGTATTGTATTAGCAGGAACAACACGTCCAACTTTTGCCCCTTCCTCACTCAGCTTTCTTGGTGTATCTGAAATTGTAAGTGCATTAATATCTGTTGGTGTAACCCAAGGCATTCCGTCATCTGAATAATATGCAGAATTAGCAGTTGAAGGAGTAGAGCCTGTTGATATTTCACCTAACTCTCCCAACTTACGCTGTTCCCAAGAATAATCCTATTACAAGCGTTCGCGCACCATCATAAGAGTATATCCGAGTAGATTTTGACCGTTCCACTTATCTTTATTTAGTCTATTGGGGTCTTTCATTGACAACCCAATACCCCAAATACGGTCTTTTACGGCACACTCCGCCAAAACAGCATTTTCGGTTGCTTTGAGTTTGCCTTTTAGTTCCTCATTTTGCGAGAACTTTGCCAAAAGCCCTCCGTAAACTACAATTTGACGAATGCCGTTCCACATACTCTCATCGTAGTTTGATACCTGCCTGCCAAGGAATTTGATTTCGGCAACATCACTTGTTGATAAAATTTGAGCTGCTACCGCTTCATCTCTAAAGCAGATTGCTTTTCGGTACATCATAAATTGTTCCATCGAAGAAAACGCTACACCGTCCACCGAAAAAGGTGACAGATACCAATTGCTCAAATAGCCATTATCTTCATCGGGATTGTGAAAGCAAATAATATCCATTACACTTCACCGACTTTTTGCACTGCTAAATCAAGTTCCAAGTCGTGCAAACCATAGTATGCTTTTTTTATGAAATCAAGTGGCACTTTTTTAAGTACCTCGGAACTTGGAATATCGTAATACCATTGATAGTAAGCATAAAACTCGCCAATCCAGTCAGGCATAAAGCCGCCAAGAGCCTTGCCGGACTTCAAGGAATACTTTTCGGTTTCGGTAAAGTATTCCCACAATTCTTTGGCATCCATTGTGTTGACATAGGCTTTTGCCTCGTCAATACTTTTTCTTGTTTTGCTTGCCATATAGGTCTTGATAAAATCCTCGGTATCTTTATCGGGATAAGTTTGAGCAACAAAGTCAAAGAGCTTACCCTGATTTTCTACTACATCATTCAAATAATCTTGTGAATATGCTCTCATAATCATCACTCCTCAAACAGTGTACTGAACACCTTTGTTACACGATTGGCGTCGGAATCAACAAGTTGACGCATTTTCTGCCTTGCGGTAATATCGCGCTGATTGTACTTTTCGTTAAACTCTGTGTACTCAACAGTTTGCAAGCTATTTGTCACTTCGTGCAGTTTGGAATAAGCAAGCTCGGACTTTATACAATGCTGAATACCTAAGCCACCAAGAGACAGTAATTCTTCAAGAATATCCATATCGATATTGTCTCTTACAAATTCCTTTGCGATATAGAAATATGAGGCGTTTGCTCTCCAACCTTTGATAACATCGTATTTGTCGGTATCTACACCGTATTTTGCAATAAATTTCTTTGCAAGCATACGGTAACGCTTTGAGTCAGCTGCATCTCTGTGCTTCATCAGTTCTGCAAGCCACGCAAGAACGCCTTTTTCTTGAAAATCCAAAATTTCAAGTCCTTCTGTATCAAGTTCATATTGATGAACATAGCCGTTTGTTTCATTTGGTCTGCAAACTGCCCATTCTTTTGCAAGGTCTATGCTTTCGGTAAGATAAAATCCTCGTCCGTAGTCGTGTTTTTTCTCACCTTTGCCGAATGTGGGCACTACAATTTTGTCCGGAGTACCGTGATATAAAGTTATTTTATTCATTTTCTCTTTACCTCCTAAACAAACATCTTTTCGAGCATGGATTTCTTGATATTTTGAAGCTTTTCTAACTCACGCTGATGAAGGGTGATAAGGTGGTCTAATTGTGAAAAATAGGCACCAATCTTGGCTTGTTCAGCAATATTGCAAGGTGTTGGAACAATAATTTCCGCTAAATTATTTCTACTAATTCTTTGCCTTGTTCCACCTCCTAAAAATGTGTTTACAATCTTAAAATAAGATGGAGTTGATAAGTATTGAACAAGGAATTTGGAGTCATTATTTTCATTTGTTCTAACAATCGTGCAATCAACCGCAGTTATCATTTTTGTGCCTAAATTAGGCATAATACAAGCTCTTCCTGCTGGTTCTGGAAGTCTTGAAATAAGAATATCTCCTTCGTAAATTTCTTTGCATTTTAATGTTTGAAACGTATCTTCAGAAATCCACTTTGCATTATTTATTTTATCTAAATATTCAGTAGTTCCGACATTTCCTGTTTGAACTAATCTAATTCCTGAATCACTTTGGTCTTTTGCTTCAATCCAATCTCCATCAGTAAAGACAGAAGTTAATTCTATTAACTTACGCTGTTCCCAAGGGTCAGTAAATCCTTTGAATCGAATTTCTGGAATGT
>OLFZ01002919.1_pt1 | contig 10234 bp, 6 predicted proteins | sample 1604861 | NCBI WGS metagenome assembly OLFZ01 (sample SAMEA3888895, study PRJEB22519) | human gut metagenome | biome: human gut; feature: human-associated habitat; material: faeces | place: Denmark | collected 2011 | reverse complement strand
TTTCGGTTATTTCCCTTCCAGCTCATTGGCTTGGGGATTCACGGAAGAAGATTTTATGAAACCATTGAAACCAGTTGTTTCTTCAGGTAAATTAAGAGCAAGCTGGGGATTGACCGGTAACAACCGTGTAGGCGAGTATGATACGTATGCTTTATATCAGATATTAAAAGATAAAGTTGGAGATTTTATTTCGATCGGTAGCCTACCGAGTGGTGTATATCCGTTCGAAAACAGCCTGACAAGTGTAGGTACAGTGCCCACTTCCTTAAGAAACAGAAAACTGAAATGGGAGACTACCGAACAGTGGAACCTAGGCCTGGACTTAGGCTTCCTGGACGAACGCATCGGATTAACCGTAGACTGGTATCGTAAAACGACTCGTGATTTGTTGCTGAATACTGCACTTCCCACCTCTTCCGGTTATTTCAGTGCCATGAAGAATGTAGGAAAGGTACGCAACCAAGGTATCGAGCTCACATTGAACACAACCAATATCAAGAACCGTCATTTCTCATGGACTACTAACTTTAATATCGCATTCAACAAGAACAAAGTATTAGAATTGGCCGAAAACCAATCTTCTCTGTTGAGTGCAGCCAAATTTGACCAGAACTATAACTCTCAATACAGCTACATTGCCAAAGTGGGTTATCCGATGGGAATGATGTACGGATTCATCTACGAAGGTACATACAAATACGAAGATTTCGACAAAGTAGGTGATACATATACACTGAAACGCAATGTTCCGTATTTCTCTTCCGAAAGTAATACACAACCGGGTATGCCGAAATACGCAGACCTGAATGGTGACGGTATCATCGACGATAACGACCGCACTATGATCGGTAACGGTATGCCGAAACATACGGGCGGATTTACCAACAATTTCGAATACAAAGGATTTGACTTGAGCATCTTCTTCCAATGGTCGTATGGAAACGATGTATTGAATGCCAACCGCCTGTTCTTCGAGAACAGCAATAAAACACGTGACTTGAACCAATACGCAAGTTACGCAGACCGCTGGACACCGGAAAATCCGGAAAGTAATATTCCGAGAGCTACCGACTCCGGTTCTAACAAAGTGTTCTCTACACGTATTATCGAAGATGGTTCGTTCCTTCGTCTGAAGACCGTGTCTTTAGGATATACACTGCCGAAACAACTGACCAAGAAATGGAAGATAGACAATGCACGCGTATTCGTTGCCGGTCAGAATCTATGGACATGTACAGGGTATTCCGGTTACGACCCGGAAGTATCTATCCGTGAAGGCGCACTGACTCCGGGACTGGACTTCTCCGCTTATCCGAGAGCCTACTCTATCAGTTTTGGTATAAACTTAGGTTTCTAATCAATCATCCTTCAAACAATTACGTATATGAAAACAATAAAAATAATCATCATATCACTTCTTGTCGGACTTAACCTGACTTCCTGCGATTTCTTGGAAAAAGACCCGACATACACCACTCCTGAAAACTTCTTCAAAAATGAAGCGGACGCTACCTCTTGGCTGACAGGAACCTATGCCATTCTGGGACAAAGTTCCTTCTACGGAAATGAGTTCTTATACCTTGTAGGAGGTGACGATCTGGGACACTATGGTGGTGCCAACCGCGGACCTAACAAAAGTGGGTTGATCTGTAACAATGCCAACACAAGTGATCCGGCCGTTGCAGCATTGTGGTACACATTATACTCCGGCATCAACAGAGCCAATATTTTCCTGGAAAATATTGATGCAGTGCCCGATATGAACGACGATACCCGCAAGCAGTACAAAGCCGAAGCCCGTTTCTTACGCGCATTCTATTATTTTACTTTGGTAGAATGTTGGGGAGATGTACCTTTCAAGACTACTTCTACAGAAGATGCCTATAACCTCTCCATTCCACGTACGGACAAACAGACGATTTATGATTTTATCATCAAAGAGATGTATGGTTCTGCCGAGGATCTCAAATCTGCTCAAGATTTGAACTATTTACCGGGACGTGTTTCCAAATCGGCTGCTTGGGGAATGTTGGCGCGTGTATATATGTTCCGGGCCGGTGAACCTAAACGTGACAAGGAAGTGGGTTTGGCTAACAACACGACTAGTGCCGAGATTACAGAATATTTCAAAAAAGCAAGTTACTATGCACAGTTAGTCAAGAATGAGGGTCATTCACTAACTGCCAAATATTGGGACTTCTTTATCGACATTTGTTCTGATAAGTATAACACTGCTCTCAATAAGGATGGTGCCAAGGCTAATGAAAGTATTTGGGAAGTAGAATTTGCAGGTAACCGTTCGACGGATGTACGTGCAGAAGGTAGAATCGGTAATATTATCGGCATTCAGGGTAAGGACCTTTCTTCCAAAGCATCCATCACTGGTAAAGGTGATCCGGGCTATGCATACGCTTTTATCTGGAATACTCCTAAACTGCTGGAATTGTATGAAGCAAACGATGACATTGACCGTTGCAACTGGAACATCGCTCCATTCACTTACACCCAGTCAGCAGGAGAAGGTACTCCGGTAGACGGTCGTGAATTTGTAAAAGGAAAAAGAGATGAAGTGGAACAACAATACTGGGATAAATCCTTCAGCTATGGTAAAACAGAGCCGGGGTCTACTTACGGTGATCGTGAATCGAAGAACGATGCCAATAAGAACCGCAACAGGGCTGCCGCCAAATATCGTAGAGAATATGAAGCAGACAAGAAGAGTAAAAACGATACTTCCATCAACTTCCCTCTTCTCCGTTACTCTGACATTCTGCTAATGATTGCAGAGGCAGAAAATGAAGTCAACCATGGCCCTAATGATTTGGCGTATGAATGTATCAATGCAGTAAGAGAACGTGCAGGAATCAAAAAACTTGCAGCAAATCTGGATGAAGAGAGCTTCCGCAAAGCTATCAAAGACGAACGTGCAATGGAACTCTGTTTCGAGTACACACGCCGTTTCGACCTGATCCGTTGGGGAGACTATTACAAACTGATGCAGGAACAAGTGGACAAGGCACAGGCTGACGAATCCTGGAAGTTCGGAATCAATGTATATACTTACTTCAATATTCCGAAGTCTTACAACTATTTCCCGATTCCTGCCAATGAAATTGGCTCGAACGGTGCTATCAAAACAAATAATCCGGGTTGGTAAATCACTTATTAACTTTAAAAAGAAAAGGATATGAAGACAATATATAAAAGTTTGATGACTATCGCTTTTGCCGGACTGTGTCTCGCTTCATGCGACAAGGAATTAAAAGAAGAAACAGCAATGGAAGTGGGTGTGGTGACAGACAACAATGTCAGCTTTAACGGTAACACTGTAACTGTCAAAAAAGGCAGTCCGGTAACGTTCAGCTTTAATGGAGACCCTGACTTTATCACTTTCTTCAGTGGAGAAATAGGTCATGAATACAAACATCGAAACCGTACAGAAATGAAAGTAGAGGATATTGAAAAGTGTGAACTTAGTTTCCGCATTTGGTATAGATATGGAAACGCAAGCACAATTAAAGGCTCTACTCATGTACTCGTTTCCGACCAATTTAATGGCATAAACGGCAGTAATGTAGATCAAGATAAACAAACTGTAGAAAACTGTGAATGGACAGAGGTATTTGCACAGGAAGAACTTCCAACCAAACCGAACAGCACTAGCGAGACAGCAGAATCCAGCAAAACTTTTACATTCGAATTATCTTCTTATCTTGCTAAAGAAATAACAATAGCGGTTCACTATAACCCCATTGATAACTCAAATACAATGCCACAGCTCAACATCATGGATATGAATATTGACTTGATGTTCACAAACGGCAAAGGGAATACGGTTAATGCAAAAGATTTCGGTTTCTCACCGCTAAATCTCGTATATGATTTAACGAAGCTAAATGACAGTCACAAAAAAGTTCTTAAGAAGGCATTGGGAAATGAGAAAATGCCGGATGAGGACCTAAACAGTGAAGAGAACATAAAAAAATATCCATATTTGCTTGTTGACGGACAAATCCCTGACTTCTGGAGTACCACCACACCTACCAGAATACAAATCGCAGGAGGAAGTAAAGGAACAACAAAAGCAGACACTTGGCTTATCTCGGCTCCCGTCTTGCTGGGTACTTGCTATCCGGATGCAGGACAAAGCATCAAGAATATCTCGCAAACATTAGAGATATACTCACATACCTACGAAGAAGCCGGGACATACACCGCTACCTTCGTAGCCAACAATGCAAACTACGTCCATCAAGGTGGTCAAGTAGTACGTGAACTGACTATAAACGTTGTAGAATAATAGTATATCCCCCAATTTTTCTAACCTTCAATCATAGAAAACGTTTATAAAAATCAGACTTTAATCAATTTAACATTAAAAAGAGAGGGTCCGCGAGGTTCCTCTCTTTTACTTTTACCATATCTTTTCACCCTCTTCCCTTTCTTCTCTTCCGAAAAAACATTTTTCTTTACTCAACTAGCGTATAAATCAACATTTATATATAAGTTTGCACAAAAATAAAAACAATGCAAAAGACTCTTCCTATTCATTTTGCCCCATTACAAGGTTATACCGACGTGATTTACCGTAATGCTCATGCTGCCTGCTTCGGAGGTATAGATACTTATTATACCCCATTTGTACGACTCGAAAAAGGCGGATTTCGCCATAGAGATGTCCGAGGAATCGAACCCGGGAATAATCAAGTACCCCATCTGATTCCACAACTGATAGCTCCCTCTTTTGAGAAAGCAGAAAAAATCTTATCCCTATTCATTGAAAAGGGATATAAGGAAGTCGATATCAATATGGGATGCCCTTTTCCCATGCTGGCTAAACGCCACAATGGTTCCGGTATTCTTCCTTATCCCGAAGAAGTGCAAGCGTTACTTAGCCGGCTGATTACGGAATATCCGCAAATTAGTTTTTCTATCAAAATGAGGTTGGGTTGGGAAGATCCGGAAGAATGTCTGAAACTGGCTCCGATTATCAATGAGCTCCCCCTACGACAAGTGGTTATGCATCCCCGCTTAGGAAAACAGCAATATAAAGGAGAAGTCGACCTTAAAGCGTTTGAAGCCTTTCAGGGAGTCTGCAAACATCCGCTCATCTATAATGGGGATATCAATAGTGTGGAAGATATTCACCACATTCAGGAACAGTTTCCCGGATTAGCCGGAATGATGATAGGACGAGGACTACTTGCCAACCCGGCATTGGCATTGGAATATAGACAAAACCGTACACTTGAGCTTGATGAAATAAGAGAAAAATTGCAATCGATGCATAGATGTGTATACAATCAATATGCAGAACAGTTAGAAGGAGGAGACGAACAGCTTCTGAACAAAATGAAAACTTTCTGGGAATATTTAATGCCGCAAGCGGACAGAAAATTACTGAAAGCAATTCATAAAAGCACAAGCCTCAACAAATACAATCAGGCAATCCTTGCCTTTTTTAATCAACGATAAACTAATAACCAGTAATTTTACGTAATTTTGCACCCGTTTACAAATATGCACATTATGAAAAAGTACATTCTCTTATTTCTTTGCCTGATAATCGTATCGGGCAGTTTCGCACAAATGCAGGATTTCAAGTTCAAATTCTACGGACAGATTCGTACTGACTTATATTATAATAGTCGTGCTAATGAAGAAACCGTAGACGGATTGTTTTATATGTATCCGAAAGATAAGGTACGTGATCCGGATGGGAATGATTTGAACTCAACGCCTAACAGCAATTTCTATACCTTGTATTCACGTCTCGGAGTAGACGTTGCCGGTCCGAAGCTGGGGACGGCCAAGACATCTGCCAAAGTAGAGGTTGACTTCCGTGGTACAGGTACCTCTTATTCGGTCATTCGACTTCGCCATGCTTATTTGAATCTGGATTGGGGAAAATCAGCTTTATTACTCGGACAGAACTGGCATCCCTTATTCGGAGATGTGTCTCCGCAGATTCTTAATCTCTCCGTAGGAGCACCGTTCCAACCATTTAGTCGTGCACCTCAAATTCGTTATCGCTATACAAACAAGAATTTCCAACTTACCGGAGCCGCAGTGTGGCAATCACAATATACTTCACAAGGACCGGAAGGGAAAACACATAAGTATCTGAAGCAAAGCTGTATTCCCGAATTTTATGTCGGAGCTGATTATAAGAATGGCGGTTTGCTGGCCGGCGTAGGCATTGAGTTGTTATCATTGAAACCACGTACGGAGTCTATAGTAAATACAGATAAATACAAGGTAGACGAACGCATCACAACTCTTTCATACGAAGCTCATGTAAAATACACCAACAAAGACTGGTTCATCGCTGCGAAGAGTGTATTAGGATCCAATCTGACACAAGCTTCCGGTTTGGGTGGATTCGGGATCAAGTCTGTCAACGAACAAACGGGAGAACAAGAATATACTCCGATACGTTTCTCCAGCTCTTGGTTGAATGTTGTCTACGGAAAGAAATGGAAACCTGGAATTTTTGTAGGTTATGCTAAGAATTTGGGAACAAGCGATGCACTATATGCTCCAGATGGAACTGACGCTCAAGTGTATGGAACGGGAACAAACCTCGATCAGTTAGTAACAGCAGGGGCAGAACTGACCTACAATGTTCCCCACTGGAAATTCGGTTTGGAATATACCTTAAGCTCTGCATGGTATGGTTCACTCAATGCCTCCAACGGAAAAATCAGAGATACTCATGCCGTATGCAACAACCGCATTGTTGCTGTTGCCATGTTCATGTTCTAATCTCTCTCTACACAATTCTTTTGATTATATATCTGTCACCTGTCACCGATTACTACCTAATGATTTGATTATAAACGATTAGCATTGTGACAGCAATCGGTGACAGCATTGTGATGACAATATTGCTGTCACCGAAAACAGCAAACTACATTTCATTAATCGGAGACATTCATTACGGGAGCCCCAACAGTCATATTTACTTCACTTATATACAACCTTTGTTTCATTACGGGAAACGATTAGTTTCACACCGAGAAACCAATGGTTTCAAGCAATGAAACTATTTTGAAGTTATCGAAGCGCAGCTATGATTCTTTCGCAAGCCTGTCCGTCACCATAAGGGTTATGCGTTTCGGACATCCGCTTATACATTTCTTTATCTTGCAGCAGGGCAGTGACATTACTGACAATTGCCTCCGCATCCGTGCCGACCAACTTCACCGTACCCGCCTCAACAGCTTCCGGACGCTCGGTCGTATCCCGCATCACCAGCACGGGTTTGCCCAATGAAGGAGCTTCTTCCTGCACACCGCCGCTATCCGTCAGCAGCAGAGTAGAATGTTGCATGGCATAAATAAAAGGCAGATAATCCAAAGGAGAGATCAGGTAGACATTGCTCAGACCGGAAAGCAGTTCATACACTGGCTTCTGCACATTAGGATTCAGATGAACGGGATAGACAATGTCCATTTCCGGGTGAAGAGCCGCCAGTTCTTTGATCGCTTTGCAGATATGCAGGAAACCATCTCCGAAGTTCTCGCGACGATGTCCGGTGACGAGGATATACTCACGATCACCTACCGTGTAGCCTTTCTCCTGAAGTTCCTTCGCCATCTTTTCTTTCACACCGGCGGTGGTGGAAATGATATCGACCGCCATCAGCAGGGCATCGATCACCGTATTTCCGGTAATAAAGATTTTCTTCGCATCTATATTCTCTTGCAGCAGATTTGCCCTTGACTGTTCCGTCGGTGCAAAGTAGTAAGTACAGATACGGTCTGTCACCTGGCGGTTCATTTCTTCCGGCCAGGGAGACAACATATTATAGGTACGCAACCCGGCTTCCACGTGCCCCACAGGTATCTGCATATAGAATGCCGCAAGGGATGCCGCCATCGAGGTAGTCGTATCTCCATGCACCAATACGGTATCGGGACGGAAGTCCTTCAGCACTTCGCGCAGTCCGAGCAGTACTTTAGCGGTAATGTCATACAAGTCCTGATTGGGAGCCATGATATTCAGGTCATATTCGGGAGTGATGCCGAACACTTCCAATACCTGATCCAACATCTGCCGGTGCTGTGCCGTAACGCAGACACGTGTCTCAAAATGTTCCGTATCTTTCTGGAGCGCCTTTACAAGCGGAGCCATCTTTATCGCTTCGGGACGGGTACCGAAAACGAGCAATATCTTTTTCATCTGCTTTATTTAATAGAGTCTATACAACCTCTTCGCAATTAAACTACATTTTATCGTCTCACGCCGCAGAAGTCCAGTTCTATCTTTCCTTCTTCTTTGGGCAATGCAAGGAAGACATCGTGGCGAACCAGCCAGACGATAATATCCGCTTTCTCGTATGCTTCCCGATAATCTGTCAGATGGAAGCTCTTATGAGTGCTTATATTAGGCTCGATAATCAGCACGTCCGCTCTCGATTCGGAGATGATGCGGGAAGCGATATATTTGGCGGGAGATTCCCGTAAGTCATCGATATTCGGTTTGAAAGCCAGTCCCATGCAGGCAACGACCGGTTCGTGCTCGTTCTGTTCCACAAACTTCTGACAGGTTTCCAATACTTTGTTCGCACACCAGTCCGCTTTGTAATCGTTCGTTTCACGGGCACGCTTAATGAGCTGCGCCTGTTCCGGATAGTCGGATACGATGAACCAAGGGTCTACCGCAATGCAGTGACCGCCTACTCCGCAGCCCGGTTGAAGGATATTCACACGCGGATGCTTGTTGGCAAGTTCGATCAGTTCCCATACATTGATTCCGGCTTTGTCGCAGATCATGGAGAGTTCGTTGGCAAAGGCGATCTGTGAGTCGCGGGAGGAGTTCTCCGTCAGTTTGCACATCTCTGCCGTGCGGGCATTGGTGCCGTGCAGTTTGCCTTGTACGAAAGCGGAATAAAACTCAATGGCTTTTTCGGTGGATGCCGGATCGATACCGCCTATCACGCGGTCGTTGTGCACCAGTTCGTATAATGTATTTCCCGGCAATACGCGTTCGGGACAATAAGCGATATGTATCTTCCCTTTCAGTTCGGGACGTTCTTTATAGATCACTTCCGCCATACGTTCGGTGGTATATACCGGAGAAGTGGATTCGATGACAAACAGGTTACCCTCCTGCAGATAAGGGATCACGGAACGGGTGGCCGCTTCCACATAGGTGATGTCCGCCCGATGGTTCTGCTTGAACGGGGTAGGCACTACGATAAAGAAAGCATCCGCCGCTTCCGGCTTGCATACTGCCCGTAACTTTCCACTCTGCACTACGTCCCTGACTACCTGACCCAGTTCAGGTTCTACAATATGTATCTTTCCCTGGTTGATCGTTTCCACCACAGAAGGATTGACATCTACTCCTATGACTTCGAAACCGTGAGCGGCAGCAACGGCTGCCGTAGGAAGGCCGATATACCCTAATCCTAAAAACACAACCTTTTTCATGTTCAATATCTCCTTATTAATAAGTGTGGCAAAAGTACAAATAATATGTGACTTTGTACGGATTTTCACTGAAAACCACTACTTTTGTGCAAACATTTTGAAAGCATGAGGGTACTAATCATCAATACTTCCGAACGAATAGGTGGTGCGGCTGTCGCTGCCGGACGACTGATGGAATCGCTTAAGAACAACGGCATCAAGGCGAAAATGTTGGTACGTGACAAACAAACAGACCAAATCAGCGTCGTCGGCCTAAAGCGCAGTTGGCTGCACGTATGGAAATTCATGTGGGAACGCATCGTCATCTGGAAAGCCAACCGTTTCAAGAAGAATGATCTCTTCGCCGTAGATATCGCCAATACCGGCACGGACATCACTTCGCTTCCCGAATTTCAGCAGGCAGATGTCATCCATCTGCACTGGATCAACCAAGGAATGCTGTCGCTCAACACCATCCGCAAGATTCTGACTTCCGGCAAACCTGTAGTATGGACCATGCACGATATGTGGCCCTGCACCGGCATCTGCCATTATGCACGCGAATGCAAGAGTTACGAACAGGAGTGCCATCACTGCCCTTACATCTACGGAGGAGGAGGCAAGAAGGACTTATCCACCCGAATCTTCCGGAAGAAAAAAGAGATTTATAGTCAGGCATCCATCACGTTTGTAGGCTGTAGCCGCTGGCTGGCGGAGAAGGCCAAAGTCAGCGGACTGCTCACCGGACAAACGGTTATCAGTATCCCGAACGCCATCAACACGAATCTGTTCAAGCCTCACAATAAGCAGGAAGCCCG
>OLFZ01002915.1_pt1 | contig 10242 bp, 10 predicted proteins | sample 1604861 | NCBI WGS metagenome assembly OLFZ01 (sample SAMEA3888895, study PRJEB22519) | human gut metagenome | biome: human gut; feature: human-associated habitat; material: faeces | place: Denmark | collected 2011 | reverse complement strand
GAACATTTTACAGCAGAGGATGCCGTAATCGGCTAATTAAAAGTATTTATTTACAGAAATGCACAGTTCCCGATATGCTAAGAACTGTGCATTCTTTTTCTTCAATTTTACGATTTCTCAATTTTTCAAACTTGAAGTTATCAGCATCCTTCTTTTTTATCTTTTATATCGTCTTTTAACGATTTGATTTCTTCCAGAATGAGTTCAGTACAAACGACTATAATACCTGAAAGAAGAATAATTCCACCATAAATCGGATAAATAAAGGATTCTCGGACTCCACCGCCAATGATGCCAGACAAGAGCTGCCACACACCGCTGAACGGCCAAACAACTAAAGCAAATACCACAATCATCATAATAATAGCTTTTTTCATTATACTTTGCCTCCTTAAATTGCGATTTCTCAGTTTCAAAAACTGGAAGTTGACTTGCCTATTTTCTTAAAATCTCATGTGGAGCTTCTATTTCATTTGCCAAGGTATGCTCTGTTAATTCTGACATCAATTTCAATTTTTTATTAATCAATGGTCGCATACAATTAGGAACATGTTCCTGATGCGCTCTGTGGATTGCTACACATTCCTTACAGTTTCCGTGATAACGACAGGCTTTCAGGCAAGGACAGTGATCTTTGTCTTTATACTCCTTACGAAATTCCGCTGCAAATTCTTCTTGCAGTCTCAGCCCCTCGACACGGTTTCCCTTATGAAATTCTACCATTGCATCCAGTTCTTTCTGGTTCCCTTCAATCTTCATGTTATTATAGCGCCTCCATTTCAACTATTCCTCATTTTCTGATAAATCCCGATTGTTCTAATCTTTTTTACGCCCACCTTCTTGCCCTTCGGACAAGAAGTATCCCTCGCTCAAAGAGCTCGGTCAATTCCGATTTTTCCACGTAAAAAAGGATGTGCCTTTTTGTGTAATAGGGCATTCCAGGGAATTTCCTATTACACGAGAAATTGCTCTCTCATCACAGTTCACACATTATGCAAACTGCAATCCCATCTCGCACAATCTAATTATATCGCAGCTTTATTATCTCCGTTTATCCATTTATAGTCAAATACTATCATCAAATCGCCAAAATGGACAGCGCTTGCCAATACACTGATTGTTCTGAGCATAATGCGTACACTGGACTTCTGTGCATTCCATTTCGATTCCAAAATGCGTTTTTACAAAATCAACCGCCGCCAGAATCGCCAGATAAGAATCTCTTTTACAACACCTCGGACCGCCGGTGTGCGAAATCGCTTCCAGTGCTTTTGATGTCATCTGATTCGAAAGGCCCCAGGATTCCTCCGTCAGTGGCGTCGCCCCAGACAAGATAGATACAAACATACCTGCGCTGATTCCCGCTCCGCAGGCACCCCAGAATCCGCAGGTTCCTCCTGGAACGGCTTTCCCACGGTTCAGCATTTCCATCACAGATTCCCGCAGATTAATAGCACCTCCCGCATTTTTATATGCAGTAAGCAGCGCCGCTCCCACCATGACATGATGCTCCGGTCCATGCATATGGCAAAACGATGCATCCATCATCTTCCGGACAATCTCGATCGGATTTCTGGATGTTTCGTCTATACACAGGGAAAGAATGGTGTCCAGTCCCTTCGTATGACAATCATTACAAACATAATGCCCGTTCTGGCATCTGGTCTTGCTCAATTCTTTTTTATGACATAATTCGCACTCCATCCATTCATCCTGTTCCAGATAAATAAGAGGTGCTTTACAGACAATACATTCTTCTTGCATGGGATTTCCATCTCCTTTACATTCATTTCCCGACCAGCGCGTTGAATTTCTCCACTATATCCATACTTCCCGACCGGAAACCTTTCAGATCGAGTGTAATGTACAGAAATCCCATTTCTTTTAATGTCCTGCAGATCGTCTCCCGCTCGGCAATCGCTTTTTCAAATTTATCCGCATCCACCTCGATCCGGACAATATCGCCATGCAGGCGCAGGCGCACATTTCCGCCAAACACGCTTCGAAGATAATCTTCGCCTTTCTCAATCCGCTTCAAAACTTCCATGTCAAAGGAAGTTCCATATGGAAGGCGGGTCGCCATACATGGCATGGACGGACGGGATGCAACGGAAATTCCTAAGTCAGCCGCAAATGCCTTGACATCCTTTTTCTCCAGTCCGCACTGTGCAAGTGGACTGACGACACCCAGCTCACGGAGTGCCTGGATACCCGGGCGGTACACATGCAGGTCGCTCTCATTGGTTCCGTCCATCACGCACGGAATCCCCTCTTCTTTTGCAAAATCCAGAAGTGTCGCGAACAGGTGGTGTTTGCAGATATAACAGCGGTTGACCGGATTCGTCCGGATGGCTTCCAGCTCCATCTCATTGACCTGGATAATTTTATGGATCGCGCCCAGCTCCTTTGCCACCCGCTCCGCGATCTCCAGATCACAGGCTGGGTGCAGCATGGTGTGAAATGTCACGGCATAAACCGGCATTCCCGTCTTCTTCGCCGTATCACACGCCAGCTTGAGAATCAGGCTGCTGTCCACACCGCCCGAAAAGGCGACACAGACCGGTGCTTTCGCTTTTTCTGCCATGAACTGTTTTAAAGCTTCTCTTTTTTCTGTCTCTGATATCATTGGTTTATTTTCCATGGTTCTTGATTCTCCTCTTAATTATCTAACGAGAATGCACTGTGCCGTTTTTCAATCTCAAAAGTGCCTACTGTAAACTAATACTTCCGTCTTCCATTACTCCGTGGAATACTTCCATGAAGCGCTTCCCTGTCTCCCGGCAGATCGCGCGCACGCTCTCATACTCCGGATAGCACGTATCCACGCCGCCGCGCTTGCAGATTTTTACCTTTGCTGCCCCGTAACGGGTCTGGATCTCCTTTACTTCCCGTGGCAGTATCGTCCTCTCTACTGGATAACGGCGCACACCAATCGTGGTCGTACAGGAGAATACAAGCTGTTCTAATTCTTCTCGTTTTTCTGCCGTTGTCAGTACATGAAGCACATACGCCGGACGGTTTTTCTTCATATATGCCGGTGTGTACCACACATCTCTGGCGCCCGCTTCCAGAAGCACCTCCATCGCATATCCCAGCGCCTCGCCGGTGCAGTCGTCTAGGTTTGCCTCCATGACCCACATGGAGCTCTCGTCGTGACCGTCTTTTCCGGTTTCTACTTCCACCGTTTTGTCCGTCAGAAGCATCGCCCGCAGGATATTCGCGTGCGCGAAATCCTTATTTCCGGCGCCGATACCGATCTTTTCGATCTGGTACTTCTTCGGAAGCGCCGCTTCTGTCCGGAATGCCGCCGCGATCGCCGCGCCGGTCGGCGTTACCATCTCTCCTTCGACATCCCGAAGCGTCAGTTCCAAGCCCTGTGCCGCTGCGATATTTGCCGTCGCCGGAACCGGAACCGGCATTAAACCATGCTGGCAGCGCGCGAATCCATGACCTTCGGAAAGCGGCGATACCACCACGCGGTGGATTCCCAGATCCTCCAGGCAGAATGCCGCACTGATAACATCCACAATCGAGTCAATTGCACCGACTTCATGGAAATGAACCTCGCTGACCGGGATTCCGTGTGCTTTCGACTCTGCCCCCGCCACAATCTCAAACATCCGGCGCGCCAGGTTTTTAACACGGTCAGATGCATCCAGACGATCGATGATCTCGAAAATGTCATGGATGTTGCGGTGGACGTGAGGATGCATATGATCGTGGGTGTGAGCGTGATCATGGCTGTGCTCATGTTCGTGGGTGTGTTCATGAGCGTGATGATGCTCATGGTCGTGAGTGTGTTCATGATCGTGATGATGCTCATGGTCATACTCATCATGGCTATGGTCGTGCTCATCATGGCTATGGTTGTGCTCATCATGGCTATGTTCGTGGTCATGATGATGCTCTTCTTCCTCTAAATGTACATCGAAATCATACGCATCGATTCCACATTTCTTCGTCCGCCCAAAATGCAGATGATACCCGGATACGCCCAGACTGTCCAGTGCCCGTACCAGTTTTTCCCGGCTTGCTCCAAGATCCAACAGTGCGCCAACCGTCATATCTCCACTGATTCCAGACGCACAATCCAGATATAAGATTTTCTCATCCATTTTTACTTCTCCCTCTACTTTTCTCATTTTATTGATACATTTCCGTTTTTCGTTTTTATGCAATTATCACAAACCACTATCACTCTGCCGTCTTCTTCGGCTCCCGCACCGCCAGGCGGTTGATCTGCGCCGCCAGGTATGCTGCGCCGTAGCCGTTATCTATATTTACAACCGAAATGCCGTTCGCACAGGAATTAATCATCGTGATCAATGCCGACAGTCCATGAAAACTTGCACCATAACCGACCGAGGTCGGAACCGCAATGACCGGATTTTCCACCAGCCCGGCGACAACTGTGCCAAGCGCGCCTTCCATTCCCGCCACCGCAATCACGCAGTTTGCCCGCGCAATCGCCTCGCGTTTGGATAAAAGGCGATGGATGCCCGCCACCCCTATATCATAGTAGCGCTCCACGCGGCAGCCGAAAAATTCTGCCGTTTTGGCAGCTTCCTCCGCAACCGGGATATCCGCGGTTCCGCCTGTGCAGACTGCCACCAGCCCTTCCAGCTTCCACGGTGTCTCCGATGATTTTCTCGCCTGCAAAATTTTTGAAACCGGATCGTATTCTATCTCCGGGATGCGCGCCCGCACTAGATTCCACTGCTCCGGCGTCGCCCGCGTTCCGAGTACTTCCCCATTTTCCCGGTACAGCGTCTCGAAAATATCCGCCAGATAGGCATCCGGCTTTCCTTGGCAGAACACCGTCTCCGGGAATCCCAAACGCAATTTCCGGTGCAGATCCAGCTTCGCATACCCTAAATCTTCGTAAGGAAGATTCTTGAACGCATTCTCCGCTTCCTCAATACTCGTATCCCCCCGTTTTACCTCTTCCAACAGCTTCCGAACATCCATTTCTTCCTCATTTCTCCTTGTCAAATCCCGATTTTCTCTGTCAATATGTGAACCGGCTAAACTGCTGGCATCTTTTCCTGCAATGCCTTTAAATCAATCCGCCGCGTGCAAATCCGCTTCAAAAGAGATTCCGAATGGCTCACAATCACCATTCCCAGCTCCCGCTCCTTTGCCTCATGCAAAAGCGCCTGCCAGATCTGGCTCTGGGTCACTGCGTCAAACATCGCGGTGATCTCATCCGCCAGCAGATACCGCGGATTTGCCGCCAGCGCTCTGGCAATACAGAACCGCTGCAGTTCGCCGCCGGAAAGCTCCGATGGAAACCGATCCAGCCATTCTTCCCGGATGCCAAGCCGTCCCCGGCTCTCCTCATCCACCTGACCGCCCTCACTGAGAACCTGGCGCATCCGCCAGCGCGGGTTGAGCGCCTGCTCCGGGTGCTGCCAGATTAACTGCACCGGCATACAGCCCCGGATATTCTCAATCGGTATGCTGTCAATCTCTACCGTTCCCGCCTCCGGTCTCTCATATCCCGCCAGCAGGCGGCACAGCGTCGTTTTTCCATATCCGCTCGGCGCCACCAGGCCCACGCGCTCTCCTGGCTCAATTTTCAGGGAAATACGCGTCAGCACGTGGCGCCCTCCATTTTCATACGAAAAAGATAGGTTTTCTGCCTTTAGTGACATCTCATTCTCCTCCAAAAAATTCATGTTCCGGCAGTGCCCGGTAGAGCGCCTGCGTGTATGGCTCTTTCAGATTCCGTCCCTCCCGGAAGTTCTCCGGCTTTACTTCCTCCAGAATCGTCCCGTCATAAAACACCAGAATCCGGTCCGCCATCTCAATCGCCAGTTCCAGATCATGAGTAATCAGAAGCACCGCTGCCCCGTCCTGTGCCATCTCTTTTAAATGACGGATCACATGGCGCGCGGTCATCGCCTCCAGCCCCGGTGTCGGTTCATCCGCCACAATCAGCCTCGGCTCCTGCATCAGTGCCGCTGCCATCAGGACGCGCCGCGCCATGCCGCCCGACAGCTCAAATGGATAACATTTTTCCACTGATTCATCCAGCCCGTACCGCTTCAAAAGCTGGCGGCATTTTGCCCGCGTCGCTTCATCTTTTCTGCCGCCACAGATCTGATCCCCGACCCGCATCAACGGATCGAGGTAGGAAACCCCCTGCGGAATCAGGGAAATCCCATTGCCCCGCAGCCCGGCAAGCCGCGTCTCATCCAGAACCTCTCCCTGATAGAAAATTTTTCCTTCCATCCGGCAGTTGTACGGCAAGATTCCCAGAATCGCGTGCGCCAGCAGGCTTTTTCCCGAACCACTCGCCCCGACCACCGCCGTCAGCTCCCCACTGAAAAGTTTGCAGGAAAGGTCGCGGAGCGGATGGAGTTCGCGCCGTCTAAGCCCACGCGCGTACTGCGTAAAATATAAGTTTAGATTTTGAATTTTCAATATCGGCTTTTCCATGGAATCACGATTTTCACGCAATCTCCGTTCTTTGAGAACGTCTGTCTGTTCCAAATCTGATAGCCGCATCGTTTTTGATTGTTTTTGTCTTAATCGCATCATTTTATCAAAATATATATTTTTCTGCCTCATTTCCAGCATCCTCTACTCATGCGCGCTCCCCGGATCCATCAGCCGCCCCAGGCTCTGCCCGATCGCCTGAAATCCCAGCGTTACCAGCACCAGTGCCGCGCCCGGAAAGAGCGCCAGCCACCATTTTCCGGTAATCAGGTACGACATACTCTCGGATAAAATAACACCGATCGCCGGTTGCTCGGAGGAAAGGCCGAAGCCCAGAAAGGTCACGCCCGCCTCATGAAGAATCGCATGGGGAAAGAGAAGAATTAACCCGGTCACAAATTGCCGCGATACCTGCGGGACGATGTGGTTCCAGGCAATCCACCAGGGCTTTTTCCCCAGTTTTTCGGAGATCCGCACATACGGACTTTCCCGGATCTGTAAGATTTCCGCCCGCAAAAGCCTCGTCAGCGACGCCCAGTGCGTCAGGGCAATCCCGGCTGCCACACCCCGGAATCCCTTTCCCAGACTGTAGGAAATCAGGATCAGGAGAAGCATGTGCGGGATTCCCATTACCAGATTAATCAGCCCGCATACCAATGAATCCATCAGTCCCCCGCCAAGCGACGCCAGCAATGCAAGCGTCAATGCCACCGCGGCGCTGATCGCCGCGGTCAGAAGCCCCAGCCGGATGCTTAAAGAAAGCCCCGCAACCGTCCGTTTCAGCATATCCCGCCCCATCCAGTCGGTTCCAAACAGCCCGTCGGTTCCCGGAGGCAGATTTTTTCTCGCAAAATCGACCTGCTGTGCAGCATCCTCCCAGACGATTCCAAGCACTGTCACCAGAATCAGGAAAAGGAGGGAAATTCCCAGCAGCCAGAGTGTTTTCTTTCTCATGCCCTGCCTCCTTTCCTAAGTCTCGGATCGACCAGCCGGTACAGCCCATCCGCCGCTGCATTTCCTGCAAATACAAGCACGGCACTGATGAGTGTAATTCCCATCAGAAGCGGGATATCGCTTCCCAGCCCCGCCGTGACCGCCGCCTGTCCGAGTCCCGGATAGGAAAAGACCTGTTCCACCAGCACCGAACCGCCGAAAATCTCGCTGATCGAGCCAAATTGCAGCGTAATTACCGGGAGAAGCAGGTTGCGGAGTCCATGCCGGAAAATCAGCCGCCAACCGCTCTCGCCCCGCGCCCGCGCATAGAGTACGTAATCACTTTCCAGAATCTCAATCACTTTTTCGCGCGTGTGCATCGCAATCGAAGAAATCCCTGTCAGTCCCAGCGTACACGCCGGCAGAAATGCGTGATACAGGCGATCCGCCAGGCTGACCTCGTCCGCCGCCATTCCCACCGGGACACTGAACCCGATTGGGAAGATGGGAAGCTGCACGGTAAAGAGAAGCAGCAGCACCAGCGCCAGCCAGAAGGACGGCGTTCCCGCGATCACGATGCAATAGCCCGTAATCAGGCGGTCCACCCACTTGCCCCGTTTTGCCGCCGCTGCAATTCCTAAAAATATCCCCACGATTCCCGAAAACAGCCACGCAGACAGAAGGAGCCACACTGACGCAGACGCCTTTTCCGCGATCACCTCCAGCACCGGTCTGCGGTACAGAAGGGAAATGCCAAAATCACCATGACAGATGCCCGAAATCCAGCTAAAGAAGCGCTTCCAGACCGGCACACCAACGCCCCAGTACGCCTGCAGCTTCTCGATCTGCTCCGGCGCCATCGAGCCGAGCGCCGTCTGCCCGACATTCGTCTGCAGCGGATCGACCGGAGACATCGACACCAGCAGAAACGATACCAGACTGACTGCCAAAAGCAGCAGAATCAGGTGCAGCAGGCTGCGCCCAAACCATTTCATCCTACTCATAGTACCACCGATCGACATTGTTGACGATGGACCAGCCGTGACCGTGTGGATGCACCTTCTGCTCTGCGACATGAAGCCCGTCTCTCACCCAGTACAGATGATCGACATTCACCAGCCAGATCCACGGAAGATCACCCTCGGCTGAAACGCCCGTCTCGCCGTCCCACTGCGCCTTTTTCCACAATTCATATGAACTTTCCAGATCCGGTGCTGCCAGTGCCTCATCCATATAAGCGTCCACGGTCTCATTCGCATACGGCGAATATTCTGCCAGCCCCGTATCTGCCTTTGTATGGTAAATATTATAAAATTCCATCGGCGTGTGCGCGCCCCAGCCCCAGAGAAGCGGCTGCGACTGTGCCTCGTCATACGCAGTATCCCAGCCGGTGCCGCGGATCGATGCGTCAATTCCAATCTCTTTTAACTGCTGTGCCGTATCGGCTGCCAGCGCCTGACGCACCGAATCCCCGGTCGGATAGAGAAATTCCAGAATGGCTTTCACTCCATCCTTTTCGCGGATGCCGTCAGCATTTTTCTTCCATCCCGCCGCATCCAGCATCTCTTCCGCCTTCTCCACATCATAGGAAATGTTCTCCATTTCATCGTTGTACCACGGCATCTTGTCACAGACACTATATGCCGGGCTGCCGTAACCATTTAACACATGATCGATCATTTCCTGCCGGTCAATCGCCAGGTTGATCGCCCGGCGCACCTGCACATCCGCGGTAAAATCATTGCCGATTTTTACGCCATCCTCCCGTACCGTCTCCGGCACTGCCGGGAGGTTAAATCCACGGTTGTCCACCGTCTCACAGTTCAAAAGACTGAATTCTGGAACCGACTGGTCTGCATAGGACGCCGCCGTGTACGCCACATCCACCTGCCCGGCGCGCACCGCCGCAAATGCCGCATCCTCTTCCATAAAGAGAATCGTAACCTGCCGCATCTTCGGCGCATCCCCATAATAATCCGGGTTGGCTTCCAGAATCACCTGCTGCCCCTTGTCCCACTGTTTCAGGATATATCGCCCGGAACCGATCGGATGTGTGCCGTAATCCGTTCCATATGCATGCTCCGGCACAATTCCCGTCACCGCCATCGTGTATGACCAGATAGCAAACGGGCGTTCCATCTCAAACACAACCGTCACATCATCAATCGCCTCCGCCTGTTTCAGCATTGAAAAATCGTTGACGGAACTCGTCTCTTTCAATGTGTTATAAGTGAATGCCACATCCTCCGCGGTCAGCGCCTCGCCATCCGTGAATTTCGCATCGTCGCGGATCGTCACCGTCCATGTCATTCCATCCTCGGAGGTCTCCACATCTGTTGCCAGATCATACCCGATACTCAAATCTGCTTCTGTCACCGTCAGGGTACTCTGGATCAGCGGTTCATGCATATGCTCGCCCGCGCCCCAGCCATATGCCGGATCAAAGCCCGCCTCCGGCTCTGAAGTCGGCGGCATTGCGATAATAACGCTTGTTTGGGTATTTTCCGCTGCATTTTCGCCGTTTTCAACATTTTCCGTCTGTTCTGCGCCGGAACCGCCTTTCTGCGCCTGATTTCCAGCGTTTCCGCATCCGGAAAGCATGACTGCCGCCGCTAAGGCAGTGACGCCAAGTGCCCTGGCTTCTCCGAACACCTTTCCAATGATTTTGCCTGTATTTTCTCGTTTTTTCATATTTTCTGTTGTACTCCTATATTTTTCTTTATGAAACAAAAGGATATCAGAAAAGTGCGATCCCTGCTGAACCGCTGTACCTTCCTGGTATCCTTCTCCATTTTTCTTATTTATCTCAGTTAAAAAAGAATGTGCCTTGGCACATTCTCGTGCCGAGCGCGGTCGCTTGCGACATGT
>OLFZ01002913.1_pt1 | contig 10247 bp, 8 predicted proteins | sample 1604861 | NCBI WGS metagenome assembly OLFZ01 (sample SAMEA3888895, study PRJEB22519) | human gut metagenome | biome: human gut; feature: human-associated habitat; material: faeces | place: Denmark | collected 2011 | reverse complement strand
TAGAGGGGAGCATCGTCATGATGAAGATGCCAAAACCGAAGCCAGTGGTGCGTTGTACAAAACTGGCTCCGATGCTCAACAGAAAGAGTTCTACTACTATCTGATCCATTCTATAGTATTATTTATCTGAGCTTTCTGATAACTCTTGCAGGTTTGCTTTGTGGCAAGCACTGCTATACATACGATAGTTAAGTTACTCGTATGTCTGAGGTTGAATATCGATTGCGAAATTACAACATTTTATTCAATGGTGCAAATACTATAAACAAAAAATGACCCGACATCTCGCTAAATTTAAATTTAGTTTGGTGTCGGGTCTTATTATGAAGTGATTTATCTTTTCTTTATAGAACTTTCTTATGTACGGAAGTTATGGAAGTTTGAACTTACGTATATGAGAAAGTAGAGTCATATTACTCTCTGCATATCAGCGCTTTACTTAATCATGCTGATGCTTCTCTTGAGGAAGGCGTCGAGGGCAGCACCCTTGAGCATGCCGTTCTGCAGCAGGGCGAGGTCGATGAGCTGATGTACGATATTGTTGTCCTTAGCGTAATCGGCTATGATGTTGTCGCGCTTCTGCTTCTCGTCGTTCACGGCCTTCTGGGTGTTCTGCAGGTCGTCCTTCTCTTCCTGGGTAATCTCCTCGGGCTTCTTCTTGTCTTGCGACTGGTGCAGAACAGCCAGTCGGGCTTCCTGTCCCTTCAGCTCTGCCAGTACAGGCTTCAATGCCTCGGCTGTATGCTGCTCGGCATCGGCGAGAACCTTCTTCACGAGCTCGTGGTCGCTGTTGAGCACGATGTTGTAGCTGTTGGGCATCTGTCCGTAGAAGTTCATGCCTGCCTGGAACTGGCTCATGGCCTTCATACGTCGCATATACTCGTTCTGAGTGATGAGTACGGGCTGGTTGGCTTCGCCCAGGGCCTGTATCTCTACGAAGAACTCAGTCTTGTCGAGCTTAGGCATCTGTGAGCGGAATACCTGTGACAGATTGGCAGTCTGCTCGTCTGTCAGGTCTGTCTTCTTGGCATCCTCCTTGACGATGAGTCGGTCGATGATGTCGGCATCTACACGTGTGAAGCGCGATTTCTCGAGCTTCTGCTCCAGCATGTTGACCATTGGAGTGTCGAGCTGTCCGTCCATCATGAGTACCGAGTAGCCCTTGTTCTTGGCAGCCTCGATGTAGGAGTATTGTTCCTCCTTGTTGTTGGCGTAGAGGTATACCAGGTTGCCGTCCTTGTCGGTCTGGTTGTCCTTGATGAGGGTCTTGTATTCCTCGAAGGTGAAGTACTTGCCGTCTACGTCCTTGAAGAGGGCGAAGTCCTTGGCGCGGTCGTAGAAGTCTTCCTGCGAGAGCATTCCGTAGTTGATGAAGATCTTCAGGTCGTCCCATTTTTCCTCGTACTCCTTGCGGTTCTCCTTGAAGATGGAGCTGAGTCGGTCGGCCACTTTCTTGGTGATGTAGGTGGCGATTTTCTTCACGTTGCTGTCGCTCTGCAGATAGCTTCGGCTCACGTTGAGTGGGATGTCTGGCGAGTCGATGACGCCATGGAGCAGGGTGAGGAACTCAGGCACGATGCCTTCCACCTGGTCGGTAACGAACACCTGGTTGCAGTAGAGCTGTATCTTGTTGCGCTGCATGTCGATGTTGTTCTTGATGCGTGGGAAGTAGAGGATACCTGTCAGATTGAATGGGAAGTCCACGTTGAGGTGAATCCAGAAGAGGGGCTCGTCCTGCATGGGGTAGAGGGTGCGGTAGAAGTTCTTGTAGTCCTCGTCCTTGAGTGTGCTTGGCGTCTTGGTCCAGAGGGGCTCTACGCCGTTGATGATGTTGTCCTCATCGGTCTCTACGTTCTTGCCGTCCCTCCATTCTGTCTTCTTGCCGAAAGCCACGGGAACAGCCATGAACTTGCAGTACTTGTTGAGCAGCTCCTCTATCTTGTTCTTCTCGAGGAACTCCTTGCAGTCGTCAGCTATGTGGAGCACGATGTCGCTACCACGCTCCGCCTTGTCGGCGTCCTCTATCTCGAAGGCTGGTGATCCGTCGCAGCTCCATTTCACGGCCTTGCTTCCCTCGCGATAGCTCTTGGTGATGATCTCCACCTTGCTTGCTACCATGAATGAAGAGTAGAAGCCGAGTCCGAAGTGTCCGATGATGGCATTGGCGTTCTCCTTGTATTTGTCGAGGAAGTCGGTCACTCCCGAGAAAGCTATCTGGTTGATATATTTGTCTATCTCCTCCTCGGTCATTCCGATGCCGTGGTCGCTGATGGTCAGGGTTCCGGCCTCCTTGTCGAGGGTGACGCGCACGGTGGTGTCGCCTATCTCGCCCTTGAAGTCGCCCTGGGCTGCCAGAGTCTTGAGCTTCTGTGTGGCGTCTACGGCGTTGGATACCATTTCGCGCAGGAAGATGTCGTGGTCTGAATATAAGAATTTCTTGATGACAGGGAAGATGTTCTCTGTCGTTACTCCGATATTACCTTTTTGTGCCATAATATTGATATGTTTATTTAGTTGTTTTTATTATTGTTCGATTCATTCGATTGACCATGTCCTCGCAAAATGTGTGCCAAAAAGGAGAGGCATCTGTCATGTTTTGATTTATTTTTAGCTTTTTGTTCCCTTTTGTTTGGTCGTAGCAACTATTTTTCTTACCTTTGCAACCATCTTTCAAGAAGTGGATGAGTCTTCGACTTATCCCACTGAATTTTGACCATCATGGACTATACAATAACAAAACAAGCTATTATTGCTGATTACTATACATTTCACTACGAGGAGCTTCTTGCCTTCGTGGCATCTCGCCTTCATATTTATTCTGATGAGGCTGAGGATATTGTCCAGAATGTCTTCCTGCGCCTACTGCAAACCGACAAGATGATTACTCCCATTACGCTTCCCTGCCTGGTCTACACCATGGCTCGCCATCTGATATGTGATTTTTGGCGACACAGGAAACGGGTAGAAGAACATGAGCATTTCATACAGGGCTGCATGGGTACGGCAGGTTGTGGCGAGTCGGTCGAGATGGTTTATTCGGTTGTGGAGATTACCGAACTCATGGAGCGTGGCATTGCCCGTCTTAGCGAGAAGCAGCGCAAGGTGTACCGTCTTAACGTGTGCGACGGCATGAAGGTGGGAGAGATTAGCCGTGAACTGGGGCTCAACTACAAGTGTGTGGAAAACCGACTGGGTGCAGCACGAAAGGAAGTGCGGGGCTATATGAAGTGCATGTTGGCATAATCTCCTCTCACACCGAATGCAGCGTTTCTCACGTTCGCTCAGAGAAATCTCACACCGAATGCCACGTTTGTCACGTTCGCTCAGAGAAAACTCACACCGAACGCCACGAAATTATCACCGAATGCTATGTGGAGCAAAGGGCTTGTTTCCTTTAACTCCTTACCGCCTCTAATATCTTGATTCTTCGACCTTTAAGGCTATTGTCTTAACTCCTTAATTCCATTAACTCCTTAACTCCTGTAAACTCCTCTTTTAACTCCCTAACACACGATTGTTTGTTTTTTACAAATAATCGTTCTCTTTTTATAAAGACGATGTGGAAAGAAAGCAGTACTTTTGCAGCGAGAAAAAGAAATGAAAATATTAACGCTTAATATAATAGTATTATGGTTGAAGAAAAGAAATACAGAGTAGAGTCCGACCTTCTGGGTGAACTCAAGGTTCCAGCAGAAGCTCTTTATGGTGTGCAGACACAGCGTGGTATCAACAACTACCACATCTCTCGCAAGACTATGGTCGACAACCCTGACTTCATTATCGCTATCGCTTTCGTGAAGCTGGCTGCCATTGAGACCAATCATTCCTTGGGCGTGATCAACGATGAGATCTCGGGTGCCATCGCTCAGGCCTGCCGAGAAATCATTGAGGGCAAATGGCATGAGAACTTCCCTATAGATATGGTACAGGGTGGTGCAGGTACATCAGTCAACATGAACGCCAACGAGGTGATTGCTAACCGTGCACTCGAAATCATGGGTCATGAGAAGGGCGACTACCAATATTGCTCACCCAACGATCATTGTAACTGCGGACAGAGTACCAACGACGTTTATCCTACCAGTATCCGTTTGGCGCTCATCCGTATGAACACGCATCTCGTGGGTGCCCTTACAGGATTGATAAGCGCCTTCCGCTATAAGGCTGATGAGTATTCCGACGCCATCAAGATGGGACGCACACAGTTGCAGGACGCTGTGCCTATGTCGTTCGGACAGGAGTTCAATGCCTATGCCAACAATCTGGAGGAGGAAATCCTCAATCTGGAGCGCAACGTGAAACTGCTGCACGAAATCAATATGGGTGGTACAGCCATCGGTACAGGTCTGAACGCTGTTCCTGGTTTCGCAAAGCTTTGTGCTGCCAACCTGAGCAAGTTGACGGGCGAGAACTTCGAGACTGCTACCGACCTTGTTGAGGCTACTCCCGACACGGGTGCCTACGTGAGCTATTCGTCAGCTCTGAAGCGTCTGGCTGTTAAGTTGTCTAAGATCTGCAACGACTTGCGACTCATGGCTTCTGGTCCTCGCTGCGGTCTCAACGAGATTAATCTGCCACCTAAGGCTCCTGGATCTTCTATCATGCCAGGCAAGGTGAACCCAGTCATCCCTGAGGTGACCAATCAGGTTTGCTTCAAGGTTATCGGCAACGACACCACTATCAGCTTCGCAGCAGAGGCTGGTCAGCTGGAGTTGAACGTGATGGAGCCTATCATCACAGAGAGCCTCTTCGAGAGCCTTACATGGATGAAGAATGCCATAGAGACCCTTACCTCGGAGTGCATCCTCGGCATTACTGTGAACAAGGAGCGTTGCTACGAAATGGTAAAGAACAGCATCGGTATCGTGACTGCCCTCAATCCCATCATTGGCTACAAGAAAAGTACCAAAGTGGCTAAGGAGGCTCATGAAACAGGCCGCTCAGTCTACGATATCGTGATAGAGCAGGGCATCATGAGCAAGGAGGAACTCGACAAGGCGCTCGATCCTAACGAGATGCTGCAGTCGCATAAGTTCACTTTGAAATAATGAATGTTTCGCGTTTGTATTAAAGGTTTAAGTAAAAAGCATGTTGAAGCCTGCTGCTCCTGCGGCTTTGGTTGGCAGGGGCGGGCTTAAGTTTTTCTGAATTAAGGTTGATAATCTTGGGCTGGAGGCATTTTGCTTCCAGCCATTTGGGGTTGAATACTTAGCCATAAAACATTTGGCTTTAACTTCTCTAATTTCTTTGAGTTCTCTATTTGCGAAAGTTGAGTAAATGATAGAAGTTTCGGATGTGTTAGTCTCTTTACTCATAAGTAGGTATTTAATCGGAATACCTATTTTTAATGACGTACGAAATTTGGAGATATCTCAGATTATATCTATTTTTGCACTCAGAAACAGAAATCGTATAGAGGCGATAAGTATCGTGCTTCAAGCGGTTTTGTTTATGTTTTATGTAATTAAAAATATTAAAGTATTATGATTATTGAAAATGTTCATGCAAGAGAAATCTTGGATTCCCGCGGCAACCCTACAGTAGAGGTTGAGGTTACATTAAAGTCGGGTATTGTGGGTCGTGCTTCTGTTCCATCAGGTGCGTCGACAGGCGAAAACGAGGCTTTGGAACTTCGTGATGGTGATAAGAACCGCTATGGTGGTAAGGGTGTCTTGAAGGCTGTGGAGAATGTGAACAAGGTGATTGCGCCTGCCTTGGTGGGCTTCTCTGCCTTGGAACAGCGCGCCATTGACTACAAGATGCTGGAACTCGACGGTACCAAGACCAAGTCGAACCTTGGTGCAAATGCTATTCTCGGTGTGTCTCTGGCTGTGGCACATGCTGCTGCCGAGTATCTGCACATCCCCTTGTATCGCTACATCGGCGGTTGCAATACCTACACCCTTCCTGTTCCTATGATGAACATCATTAATGGTGGTGCTCACTCTGATGCACCTATCGCCTTCCAGGAGTTCATGATCCGTCCTGTGGGTGCTCCTTCCGAGAAGGAGGCCATCCGCATGGGTGCCGAGGTGTTCCATGCATTGGCTAAACTGCTGAAGAGCCGCGGCCTTTCTACTGCCGTAGGTGATGAGGGCGGTTTTGCTCCTGCACTCGATGGTATCGAGGATGCACTCGAGAGCATCTGTCAGGCCATTAAGGATGCTGGCTATGAGCCAGGAAAGGATGTGAAGATAGCCATGGACTGTGCTGCCAGTGAGTTTGCCGTTCAGGAGAATGGTGAGTGGTATTATGATTACCGCCAGTTGAAGGATGGTAAGAAGAAGGATCCTAATGGCAAGAAACTGACTGCTGAAGAGCAGATCAAATTCCTGGAAGAACTGATTATCAAGTATCCTATCGATTCTATTGAGGATGGTCTTGATGAGAACGATTGGGACAACTGGGTGAAGTTGACTGCTGCCATTGGCGACCGTTGCCAGTTGGTAGGTGACGACCTCTTTGTTACAAATGTGAAGTTCCTGGAAAAGGGTATCAAGATGGGTGCTGCCAACTCTATCCTTATCAAGGTAAACCAGATCGGTTCTCTTACTGAGACCCTGGATGCTATTGAGATGGCTCATCGTCATGGTTACACTACGGTTACTTCCCATCGCTCGGGTGAAACCGAGGATACTACAATAGCTGATATTGCTGTGGCTACCAACTCGGGGCAGATCAAGACGGGCTCAATGAGTCGTACCGACCGTATGGCTAAGTACAACCAGCTTATCCGCATCGAAGAGCAGTTGGGTAATCGCGCAGCCTATGGCTATAAGAGGTTAAAATAATTGTTGTAGTTTTTTTTAATTTAGCGTAATCCTTTCACCATGACAATACACGATTAGAATAGAATAGATCAGATATACGAGAATACATGGGCATGGATGGCTGAGAGAGTTGTCCATGCTTTTTTTCGTTTTTTATGTCACTAATGTAATTTCCCGAAACCCATGCTCATGGTTATCAGAAGCAAGCTACTTATGCCCTTCTCTTAGGTTTCATCACCTTTCATCGTCTTTCTAAGCCTTTGTTTCTGTAGGCGAGGGGAGTCATGCCGGCACGCATCTTGAAGAAGTTGGTGAGGGCGCTCTGGTCGCTGAAACTCAGGGCGTCGGCTATTTCGCCAATCGACATGTCGGAATGGGAGAGGAGGTTGCAGGCTTCCTTGTAGATGAGCGAGGTGACGTGCTCGTTGATGGTAGAGCCGCTTATCTCCTTGACCAAGCGCGAGAGGTAGGCCGTGGAGACATTCATATTGCTGGCGTAGAAACGGATCTGGCGCTCCTTACGGAAGTTGCGGTACAGGTGATGGAGGAAGATTTCGTACACCTCCTTCTTGTGCTTGAAGTCGTGGGAGATGGATCGTTCCTCGTAGGGCAGCTCCTCGAGGATGAGGCGAAGCACGTTGAACATCGACTGAATCATCTCTACCTTGTTGATGTGTTGATGGCGCACGATGTTGTGAATGATGTTGAACACATCGCTCACACTCTTGTGCTTCTCCTCCGTGAGGTGGAAGATGGTGTTTTCGTCCACCATGTCGGTATCTACGAGAACACATTCTGCCTTGAAGTCAGGCGTCAGTTCTATCTCGTTGATGACGTGTCGTGAGGTCATGACGAGGAGGCTGTCGGCGTTGAGCGTCTTCCTCTCGTCTTGTTCGTTGATGACTACGGTGGCTGTGCCTTTCCTGATGAGCAGGAGTTTGGTGAAGAGTGTGCGCTGTTGCACCATTTCCTTGAAATGATGGAGCACGTCGACACCCGTAGGTAGGGTGAACCCTACTGAAATATAGGCGGCATAAGCGCCAAAAATGTCTGTCAACTGATATTTATTGGCAAACTCTTCCAGGTTGTATATCTGTTGATGTTTCACGGTTATGTGGTTTTTAAGTTATCATTTTTTTACTTGTTACTTGGCTTCTTCCATTTTTCTGAGTTCTTTCTCAAACCGTTGCCAGTAGAGGGCGCCGGCGATGGTGAGTCCGAAGGGGAAGGCTATCCAGATGCCCAGGATACCCATGCCGAGAGGGAATCCGAGGGTATAGCCCATAGGTAGGGAGATGACGAAGTAGGCGATGAAGGCGTAGAGCACCATCGGACGCACGCAGGCGATGCCGCGAAGAGCATTGGCAAAGCTGTATTGCAGTCCGTCACCAAACTGATAGACCATCATCATGATGATGAGCAACGCCACGTATTGCTGCACCTCCACGTTGTCGTTGAACCAGCCTCCTATCTGATGGCGCAGGAGCAGTACGGGCAGACCCATACAGATGGAGAACATCAGGTTGAGTCGCCAGCCGTCATAGGCATTGCGGCGAACCGCCTGATAGTCTTTCTGACCAACGAAGTGGCTTACACGGATGGCCATGGCGGCAGCCATACCCGAGAGTACGAGATAGAAGAGCTGGGAGAGGGTGATCATCACCTGGTGGGCTGCCAAAGGTATGGTTCCGAGCCATCCCACCATCACACAACTGAGGGTGAAAGCAGACGACTCCATGCCCAACTGCATGGCTACTGGCCATCCTAAGCGGTTCATCTCGCGGAAGTCGGCCTTGGTGATGCTGCTATGCAAAATGTCATGACAGTACTGGGCGAACTTCTTCCTGCCTATCACGATTCCCACCATGGCTGCTGCCATGAGCACACGGCTCAGCAAGGTAGAGATTCCGGCTCCGAGAAGTCCCAGTTCGGGGAATCCTGCCACACCATAGATGAGCAGCCAGTTGCCGAAGATGTTGACCACGTTGCCTGCTATCATCACCCACATCGCCACACGCGTCTCTGCCACGCCATCAAGAAATTGCTTCATGGTGTAGAATATGCCCATGAAGAGTACCGAGACGAGGTTGACGATGAAGTAGGGACGGATGAGGGCGAGCAGTTCTTCGGGTTGTCCGATGTGCGAGAGGTTGAGGTAGAGCACCACAAGCGCTATGGAGAGAAGGGCGCCCGTAAGCATATTGGCAAAGAGCGAGTTGCGCACCTTCTGTCCGATGCTGTCGGTACGTTCCTCGCCATAGAGTCGGCCGATGATAGGAGTCAGACCATAGGTGAAGCCCATGTACATGACGAACACCAGGGTATAGATGTTGTTGACAAGTCCTGCCGCAGCCAGTTCTTCCGTGCTGTGGTGACCTATCATGATGGTGTCGGCAAAACCTAAGATGATGGTTCCTAACTGTCCTATGACGATAGGTATGCCAATGCTTAATAGATTCTTATAGTAATGTCTTTGTGTTCCTGTTATTTTTTTGCTCATATATAACATCTTGTCTTACTTATGCAAAGATACAACGTTTTCTTGTAACATACAAAAAAAATGCAGAAAATGTGCAGTCTCTTAGTTTCTTTATGAAAGTCTGTAGAATAGAAAGCTATTGAGTTGTCGCTGGGTTCAGAAGGTTAAGATGAGTATAAACGAAAAACAGGACAGTGTGTCGGTCGTGACACCTGTCCTGTTGTATGATGTACTGAGGCTCTGTTGCCTTAAAAATCTTTATCGGCAGTAAGAGTCAGTTTTACTTTTTTACCTTTTTACTTTTTTGCCTTTTTTACAATCCTCTTGCTTTGAGTAGGCCAGAAGCATCTGGTTGCTTCATGCCAGTGAAGTCGGTAAACATTTCGAGCTGATCCTTGGTATTGCCGCGGCTGAGAATCTTGGTGCGGAAAGCCTGACCAACAGCAGGGTCGAGTGCACCATGCTGAGCGAAGTAGTCGGTTACATTGACAGCGAGAACCTCTGTCCACAGATAACTGTAATAGCCTGCTGCATAGCCACCTCCCCATACGTGGTTAAAGTAAGTGGTAGAGTATCGTGGAGGTATCTGAGTATTGAGAACTCCTGCCTTGAAGAGAGCTTCTTTCTCGAAGGCTCCAGCCATGTAGGCAGAAGGAACCTGTTCGGGAGTCAGTTCGTGCCAAGCCAGGTCGAGACAGGTGGCAGCCAAGTTCTCGTCCAAGGAATAGGCTGTCTGGAAGTTGATGCTCTTGTTTTGTTTAGTCTCATGTTGGTCTTTTCTTGCAAAGTTACGACTTTTTTTCGATAAACATGCTAAAACGCATAAAAAAAGCCGAGAGGACTAAAAAATCCTCTCGGCTTGCATTATATTACTGATATAGAAGAATCAGATTAGATTTCCTCGCTCCAGTCCTCCTGGCTCTTGCGAACGTAAGTCTGGTAGCGGAGCTTAGCCATCTTCTCTGCCTGAGAGAAGAGCTCATCAGCCTCCTTAGGGA
>OLFZ01002911.1_pt1 | contig 10251 bp, 3 predicted proteins | sample 1604861 | NCBI WGS metagenome assembly OLFZ01 (sample SAMEA3888895, study PRJEB22519) | human gut metagenome | biome: human gut; feature: human-associated habitat; material: faeces | place: Denmark | collected 2011 | reverse complement strand
TGGACGGAACTGAGAAAATGTTACCGATATAGGTTCTCTCCAATTGGAGTGCAGTATAGACAAAGAAAATGGTCTGCTTATTGATAATCAGAGTGGCGAGATTGCAAAATTGAGCAATAAGCCTTCATTTATGCAGATTGTGAAGTGATTTTGCAATTTTTAAAATAGTGACATTCGATTTTGACTGTACCTACAAGGAAAAATTTTTTGAAAAAGCCAATGAAACTATCATTTCATACACAGTGCTTTCACAGGTCGTTACATGAGTTTTCAATGCTTATATAATAACTTTTCAAGCGTTATTCACGCAATTATCCATAATGATTCAGATAACAACAGAATAATCAAAAAAGTTTCTTCTTAAGTGGAGAATATATTAAATAAAAGGTGTATTTATTTGTAGAGAGTTCAAACATCTCCATTGATAAAAGCACATTCTGTAACAGATATAATAAAAATAATTAGTACGATTGGAGAAAAAGTTAATGAATGATAAGAAAAAATTTGAACCTAGAAGATTTAGAATATATAAACTGAGTACTTTTGATGCTCTTACAGATGAAGAACGAAATTTTCATGTATTATATAAGGAAGCTAAAGAAGGAAAGGTTTTCGCAAAAAAAAGACGAGACAGCTTAATTGCGTCATTTGATGGTGTCAGAAAAATAGACAGAAATCGTCTGTATATATATAACTATGATGAAAATGGAGAAATCATAGAGGGTTCAGAACGAGAGAACATTGATAAGCAAGTTGCATTAGCTGAAAGTGAAATGGCAAGAATGGCTACAGACTTTTCAGAAAAGAATCCACTTGTAATGGAGATTGTATATCTTAAAACATCAAAGCTCAATGAGGTATTACACCAGATTGTAGATAGAGGTTTGGATATAGATGGACAACACTATATCTTCTATTCTAGTACAACAAACCAGATGAAGCGTGGAGAGTGTATTCTTTTAAAAGAAGATTTCTATAAGGAACATGAAAAGGAAATTATGCTCGGTCTGACAGATGATGTAGTAAATGCAAAGGGCGGTTGCAATATTGGAAAGAGACTTGCATATAATGGACTGCTGCTTTCTACTTCATTTATACCAAATGATTATCAGCTAACACTTGATGATTGTTTGATTGTACCAGATTTTGAGACTATTATTAATGAAAAAGTTGAGTGCATTGACCATGATGATAATAGTATCACTAATATATCAGTAAGGAACGAGGACATTAAAATACCGCAGACAGATGGTGCAGGAATGTTTCTGCCAGGAGTGTTACCTTATTCTTGTCAGATTCGTTGTGGACATATTAAAGGTTGTGTATTTCCTTTAGATTTTAGAAAGTTCTTACAACTAGACGAAGTTGAAGGTGTTAAACCAAGTGCAATAGTTTCTGATCCATGGGGCAAAAAGCATGATGTAATTAAGGAAAATATCAAAATTATATTGACTGCTTCACAAGTAAAAATGTGGAAATATTATGAATCGTGGGAAGAATTAAAAGAAGCATATAACTTTTGTGGAAAGAAAATTGCAATAAACAACTTTGCCGAAGAGTCTAAGGGTTGGGAGAAAAACGCATATCAGTTTTTACAGACGTTAGATAGTGATAAACTGACCGATGATAAAATAAAAGAACTTTGTGCCGATACATTAAAAAGACTCTCTGACATGAAAACAGATGCTAATGAGATAGCAAAAATTCTAAGTGAACCATATCTGTCGGATGCAATAAGGCTATATCCAGAACTTATTCAAGATCAATATATCCAAAAGAAATTAGAAAACAAATTCAGAAGTGAAAGAAGAGACGCTTGTGGGAACAAGCTCACACTTAAGGACTCATTATATGCTTATATTTGTCCAGATTTATATTCTTTTTGCGAATGGTTGTTTTGTGGTATTCAAAATCCAAAAGGCATAATACCAAGAAATTATGTGTATTGTAGTTTCTTTAATAAAGAGCCATATAATAAATATGATGTGGTGGATTGTTTGAGATCGCCACACCTTTACATGGAACATGGGATTAGAAACCTTGTAAAAGATGATATATTGGAAATGTGTAAGGAATGGTTTATAGGAAATAATCTTGTTGTAAGTAGTCATGATTTATTATGTCGTATTCTTCAGTTTGATGTAGACGGAGATCATGCTTTAGTTACACCGAATAAGACCATGATTGAGTGTGTACCTACAGATAAACATATTTTGTACTATACAGGCTTTGATGCAGATAAGCCACAGATTACTAAAGAAGCAATTTATAAGGCACTTGTAGCAAGTATGGACAATTCAAATATAGGCGATATTTCTAATGCTATGACCAAGAACTATAATAATGAAGAGATTGATGATGAATTTAATAAGGTCATGTGCTGTTATAATAATTTGACCATAGATTTTCCTAAGACACAGCAGAATATTTGTTTAGGAAAGTATGATGACAAATTTAAACAGCTTATTAATGAACAACCGCCATATTTCTTTCAGTATGCTAAGAAAAAGAAGCGTGATAATTGTAAGTCACTTTCTGATAGTAATTGTGATCGCATATGTGCTTATATTCGCAAGAGCACAAGCAATAAGAGATATACATGGAAAACAGACAAGCCATTTAAAGTAGGTGTACTTTTTGACGAAAGTATCAAAGTTGATATAACGGATGAAGCATATAGAAGATTGGAACAACTTATGTTCGATCTGAAGCGTAGAGAACAGTCATTGACGTTTAGAATCAATAATGAGATAGAGCAGTTGGATAAATCCGATGCAATGCGTGAGAAGATAAGTAAATATGATGTGTTCTATACAATGTGTGATAAAATGATACTCTGTATTTTTGACGGAGACAGAAAACGTGCGACAGCATACCTCACAGATTTTGAGTATTTACAGAGAGAAAACTGTGATAGTGGTAAAAATATCTTGTGGAATTGCTATGGAGATATTATTCTTGAAAATATTAAAGCCAATGTTGGAAATCCTGCTGGTATACCTGAAAGAAAACCACACTATAAGAAAAAGGACAGTGGAAAGAAAAATAGAGAGGTACATGAAATTGGTAAAAGTGTTATAAAAAAAATCAATAAAGACATTGAAGAGGTTTCTACAGTTACCATATATAAGGATGAATTAGAATGGATAGATAATCTTCCGTACAGGAAAAACTGTAGTAATGATAGAGAGTTATTATTTATCTTGATGGTGCAGCAGAAGAGAAGCAAATCTGGGAAAGTTTGGATATATGCCAATAAGAGGACTGCGTTAACCTGTAATGGACTTGATAAGATGATTGGTGATGGTGTGTGTGTTGCTAAGAAGGGAATCAAACGTTTAGAAAATATGGGAGCTATTTTTATTATTTTGCATGGAAAAGATATGGAGATAATTGTTAATTGTCCAGATTTTGATAAAACAAAAAGTGCATATAAAATAGAGAGCAAACAAAGAAATCCAATTATTCCATTCTATGAGCACAATAAGGAAAGAGTAATTACAGAGTGTCCGTATTGTCATAATAAGTACATCAAGGTTGGCAATATGAAAACTTGTCAGAATGTAACTTGTCGAGAACAGTTAATTATGGATCGCAAACTCGGATATAAATAATTTGGACAATTAGTTGTTAAATAGTGATAATGATAAAGCCTTAAAAACAAAGGAAAATTGTTACTATTGCACAAAAACGTCAATTTATAATAGGGAGAGGAATAACATAATTTCTCTCCAATTATTTATTTAAAGAATTGGAGAAAGACTATGAATCAAAAAGAATTAAGAGATAAATTGATTGCAGTAGTTGATTCTGGTCTTAATGCCAGAGCTATTGCAAATCATACCAAAATATCATATGATGTTTTGGCAAAATATAAACAGGGTAAAATGTATCTTATCCCTACGGATGCAGACAAGCTTGAAAAATACTTATCGTTGGTACAGATTCCAACATCAATTTAGGCTTTCCAGTTTGCCTATAGACATAATACCTCTATAGGATTTTACTATTTTTACACTATAAGTGGGGCGCAAGTCCCACACGGTAATATCACTCGAAAGAGTGTTTATTATACATTTTGAATATCATACTATGGGTAGGACGTTGATGCCTGCCCTACAAAAAACGATAATAATGATTGTCACCTTGAGTAAGTAGTGATTTTTATTATAAATTGCTGATGCATTGTCCTCAAACTGCAACGTATCAGTAGAGTACCGAGTGTATTCAAACAATTTACAGTGATTGACCGGACAGACTGATTTCAAACTAGGTCTGTCCTCCTAATTGCACGAATTTAAAATGTTACCAGTGTGATTGATTTTTGCACTGGTCTATTTTTTTATATAAAAAATTATATATTGAATAAGAAAATATATAGGAAGGAGCAGTATGAATGACACAGGAAGAACTTAGGGCTATGTTAAATAAGAGATTGATTCGAGAAAAAGCAAGCTACATCTGTTCTGTTACAGGACTAAATAAAGATGTATTATCACGATTCAAAACAGGAAAAATTGACTTATATCCTAATCTATTCGAGAGATTAGAAGACTATCTTACAAATTCATAATAAACAATTCAAATTTATCTCAGGCGAAAAGCCACAATCTGATTATTCAATCAAAAATTCAATAAAAAATGTACAACTTGATAAAATTTATGGATATGGTCGCTGAAATTATTTAGCAACAATTTATTTGTATGCTGAAATTTATAGGAAGGAGTCGTAATTGAATAATTTTATTTTACAGTTGGTTGCTGGTCTTAGCAAAACGAAAAGCAAGCAACAGATTAAGTCAGACGCAAAAAGTCTTGGCGATATGTACGTCAAGCTGATTGGAAACCTTGATATGCCAAAAACAAGGAAAGCAATCAAAGCACAGTTGAAGGGATTAAATAATCTTACATTCAACATCACACCGAATGTAAATACAAAAGGTGTACAGACAGCAACCAAACAGGCAATTAACAATGCACAGAGGGTTGCAAATAGTAATAAAGTTCATCTGAATTTTGACACGAACAAACAGCAGTTGATTAACCAGATTAAAATTCTGGGGAGAAATAACAACAAGTTATTTAGTGATCAGAACATGACAGCTAAGTACAATCAGTTGTTAAATTCTGCTAGTGTGGCAAAGAGTACAGGTGAATTGAAAACTCTTAGAGGTGAGTTATCAGCATTTAAGACAGAGCTTGTTGCAACTAATAATGCAGGGAAAACATGGGCAAGTAAAACATGGGATTCCATTAAGAGCTATGCGAAATTCTTTAGTGGTGCAAGTATAATTTATGCACTTTATAATCAAGTTAGGAATGCAGCTACAGAAGCAAAGACATTAGATGATAGTCTTGTTGACCTTCAGAAGGTAACAAATGAAATAGGTGACAGAGACTCACTATACAAGTATTTTGATAAATCTCTTAGCAAGGCACAGAAACTTAATGTAAAAGTTGGTTCATTGATTGATGCTGTGACAGAGTTTAAAAAACTTGGTTGGGATTTAGACGATGCGGAACTTGGGGCGAAGTGGGCGAATATCTTATCAAACGTTGGAGATGTAGACATTGATACGGCAATCGGTTCAATTAAAACCTCTATTGCTTCATTTGATGAAATTGGCGGTTATGGAAATGACCAGATGGACAAGAAGCTTGAAGCCTATACAGACCTCATCAATAATATGTCAAACAAGCACAGTATTGATGCGGAAGGATTAGCTGAAAGTATCAGATTAAGTGCTGGTACATTGACAGAAGCACATATGAGTATTGAACAAGCTGCTACAATGTTTGCGACAGCTAATAAATACTATAATGATCCATCATATCTTGGTAACACGGCAAAGATTGGTTCATTAAGAATGAGAGCTTCTTCTGGTGACACAGACGCTATCGAAGAATTACAGGAAATGGGCGAAGAAGTTGACGATTTAGCAACAGCCACAAGTAACTTACGTGAAAAGCTCATGGCATTAACAGGCGTTGATATTATGGAAGATGAGCATACATTCAAATCTTATTATGACCAGTTATACGAGATTTCACAAGTTATGGATAAGTTGGATGATACCTCACGTGCAAATGTTCTTGAAACTATGTTCGGCAAGAGCCGCTCGGCTGCGGGCGCAGCGATATTATCTGGCATGAAGGAATCTGCATCAGCTTATGAAGATGCAATCAATAGTGCAGGAAGTGCTACAGAAGAGTATCAAACTTGGATGACCAGTGCTGACGCAGCGTGTCAGAGATTTTCTAACACTCTTACAGAGACATATCAAGGCATTATAAATGGTAATACAGTACGTGACCTTGCTAACTTAGGTTCGGCAGTTTTGGAATTTGCCAATAACTGGGGAATCGTAGAAGGTACGCTAAAAGGTGTAATTGCACTCAATCTTGGTAAATTTATTACTACTGGTGGTATGGCACTCATTACAGCTACAAAACAAGTAGAACAGTATGGAAAAGCCTTACAGATGGCAAGAAATGTTCCGAATGGTAACTTATCTGCTAGATTCCAGGCATTAAAGAGTATTGCACAGGCAACAAGTTCATTGACAACCGAACAGTTGAGAAACGTGTTAGTGACAAAAACACTTACTCAGGCTGACAGAGTGCGTATCTTACAGATGCAAGGTATGACAAAAGAGATGGCATTACAGAAACTTGCTGAAATGAATCTAACGCAAGCGACAAATGCACAGACCGCAGCTAATACAGCTAGTACAGCAAGTACATTTTCGCTTAAAGCGGCTATGACAGGACTTGGTGCGACATTAAAGAGTGTGTTTCTTAGCAATCCAGTAGGAATTGTACTTATGGGTATAAGTCTTGGAGTTAGTGCAGTAACATCCGCAATATCTAAGCATAATCAAAAGTTAGAGGAAGATCGGCAGAAAGCTAAAGAAGCAGCAGACGCAGCCAATACATTAGGTGATGAGATTGCTACATTAGCAAACAAATACATCCAATTATCGGATGCAGTAAAAACAGATGCAAGTGCAAAAGACGATTTGATGACCACACAGACAGAGTTATTAAAGAAACTTGGTCTTGAAGGAGAAAGCATTGATGATTTGATTGCAAAGTATGGTTCATTATCAAATGCCATTAAACAAGCAAGCATTGATTCATTGAAAGACCAACAGATTGACTTGATTGCTGGTGTTGATGCAGCGAGAGAAGAACTTATAAAGGCTGGTAAAGATGCTTTTGGTAGTGACAGTTGGAAAAAGTCTATTGTTGCTATGGGTGAAGAAGCAGGTAAAGCATGGCAAGTCTTAGAAGATGCAGGAATTATCAGCAGTGGTACTCATACAGATGTTGGTGGTGAATGGTTTTTATCTGGCGATGCAAGCGAACAAGGTGTATTGAAAAATTATAAAACCATAGAAAAAGCACTTGAAGCATTAAGAGATTCAAACAAATTTACACAGGAAGAATTATCTCAGAATGACTTATTTAAGGAGTTATACGACAGATACAATACTGTAAAAGAAGCAGCAGAATCTTATGATTCTGAAATTGATAACTTAAATGAAAACTTGGCTCAACAGACAATGTTGACAGCGTTACAGGGTAATGAATTACCTAAGACAGAAGAAGACTTTAACAAATTTAAGCAAGAGCTGATTGATACAGCAGTTGCAAGTAAACAATTTATTGGAAACGAAAAGGAGATTACCGATGCGATTAACAATTATCTATCGACAGTTCCTGAGTTTGAAGGCTATTACAGCATTCCTCTGAAGAACGAACTTGATAAAGTAGATGAATTGTTGAATCAAGACGATGTTGCACAAAAAGTTGACGATACAACAAATGCTGATTATATTGGCAAACTTGCAGATGCATCAAAAATATTGTCTGGTCTTGAAGATTCTTATAAAGAATTTAAAGAAAACGGTTTTGTTCTTGCAGAAACGATTTCTGCTATTCCAGAAGAATTACAGAAATTAGAAGGATTTGATTTATTTTCTAAAATTATTGGTGATCCTACAAGTGGTCAAGAAAAAATTCAACAGGCTTTTAATGATATTGTTCATGAATATTTAGTATCAAGTGAAACTCTTTCAAATCTGATTAATGCCGATGAAAGTACACTTCAGACCTATATTGCCAATTTAAAAGAAATCGGAGTAACCAATGCTGAAGAAGTTGTAACGGCTGCAAAGACTTGTATAAATGAAGAGAATGAGTTAATAACGGCAGCAGAAACAGAATGGCTTAATGGTCATATCCAACTTGTAAATGGTAAAATTAAAGCCGATTCTGATTATATTAATGATGTAAATTCTAAAAATACTTCATTGATAAATGCATTAGGTTCTACTTATCGAAGCGATTATGATAATTGGACTAATCTTTTAGCTGGTAAAGCCACAGCATATAATAATTTTATCAATGCGATAAAAGGAAGTCAAATTAACTTAGGTGATGGTTCTAGTGCGTTATCTGATTATGGAAAAGCAAAAGCCATTGTAGATAAGTGGAATTCGGCATCCTTTAAAAACAATAGCGGAAACGATCCTCTTAATTTAAGTAATAATACTCGTAATGGTATATCCAAAGAGGCTTATGAAAAAGCTAAAGCCTTTATGACTTATTACGATCAGTATAAATCAATGACTGATGCTTTAAAAATTGATTTATCTAATATTTCTACTGATTTTAGAACAGATTATTCCCCTAAAATTGAAGGTAAAAAGGATAAAGGAAGTAAAGATAAAGCCAAAGAGCAAGAAAAAGCCAAAGAACAGACATCTCAGACTTTTGATTTTATTGAAACACGTATTGACCGTTTAGAATCTAAAATTAGCAAATTCCAAAAACGTGCCGAAGATGCAAGACGTTCTTTTAGTAGCAGAATGTACAATTATCGCAAGGAAATTTCCACTCTCTTCTCAGAGTTAAGTACACAGAGTAAAGCATATAACAGATATATGCAGAAAGCAAACAGTGTCGGTCTTAGTGAGGAATGGAAAAAGAAAGTTCGTGATGGTGCTATCAGTATTAAAGATGTAAAAGATGATACTTTAAAAGAGCAGATTGAATCATATCAGACATGGTATGAAAAGGCTAAGAAAGCAAAAGATGCAACAGACGATCTTACGAGATCTATTCAGGATGAATACGAAGCATTAGCAAAGTTAAACTCCGAAGATGCAGAGAATAAGATAGATAAATACTCCTCTTCTATCGACCTATTAGAAGCGAAGAAAGAGAATTATACCAAATATACAAGTAAGAACAATATGTTATCTAAAGAAAGTTCTTATCTTGATAAAGAATTATCTGCTTATCAAAAAGCATATCGGGATGATAAAACTGGTCGGGATGGTAAAACTGGATTAAATTCAGCTACTAAGTCAATCAATAAGACTAAGACTACAAAAGCTAATAAGAAGGTTTTAAAAGAGATTAAATCTTGTATTAAATCTAAGAAAGAAATCTCATCTGGTATTCTCGACAGAGCGTTATCTGTTGATAGTAATCTTTATAATCAGTGTGTAAAATATAATGCTTATCTTGCTGCATATGAAACAGACAAAGCTACTTATGATTTAAAGAAACAAGAGAACGAAAGTAAGAAAGCTGACCTTGCTCAAGAAAAAATGGATAATATAGATAAATATTATTCTAACAGAAGACAGGGTTACGAACAACGAGCACAAAAACTTAACAATGCTATTGATATCAATGAAGCAAAAGGTTATCAGATTAGTACAAAGTATTATTCTAAACTTGTTTCTGAGGAGAAAAAGAACAATGCGTCTTTAGTAGAGGAACGTAAGAAGTTAGTAAAATCATTGGCTGATTCATTAAAGAATGGTTCAGTTAAGATGTATTCAGATGAATGGTATGAAATGTCTAAACAGATAGATGATATTACCAATTCTATTGATGAATCTACAAAATCTCTTATCGAATATAAAAATCAGTTACGTCAAATCAAATGGGATAATTTTGACTATTTAGAAGAACGTATTAAAACAGTAACTTCCGAGATAGATTTTATGATTAACGAATTGTCTCGTGAAGATTTAACAAGTGATGATACTGGTGATTTTACAGATAGAGGTAAAGCGGTTGCTTATCTCTATGCTTCTAATTACACCGCTTATCTTAATCAGGCAAAGGATTATGAGAAAGAAGTATCTAAGATTGAAAAGGAACTTGCAAAAGATCCATACAATAAAACACTTATTGAGCGTAAAGAGGAACTTGTTAAGTCTTATCAAGATG
>OLFZ01002908.1_pt1 | contig 10264 bp, 8 predicted proteins | sample 1604861 | NCBI WGS metagenome assembly OLFZ01 (sample SAMEA3888895, study PRJEB22519) | human gut metagenome | biome: human gut; feature: human-associated habitat; material: faeces | place: Denmark | collected 2011 | reverse complement strand
GGCTATATGTTGAGCGATCATTTCCGGAAAGATGAGTAGGATTACAAAAAGGTGCGGCGGATGACGCACCTTTTTGCACCGTAAATGGATATAAAATGGCGCAGGAAGAGGCGCAGACAGGAGCAAACGATGATATTAAAAGTACCGTCTTACTATGAAAAGTTTCACTGTATTGCAGATCAGTGCAAGGATAATTGCTGCTATGGCTGGGAGATCGACATCGATGAGGGTACGATGGATTACTACCGCAGTCTGGGCGGAGAGCTGGGAAAAGAGATTACCTCGCATATCAGGGAGGGTGAGGAGAACACCATGATTATGCGCGAGGACGGGTACTGCCCGTTTTTAAATGAAAAAAAGCTCTGCGACATCTGCATTAAGATGGGCGAGGAAGCACTGAGCGAGATCTGCACCGAGTTCCCACGCTTTACCATGGAGTATGAGGACGTCCGGGAGAAGATCTTAAGTCTGGCATGTGAGGAGGTCGGAAACATTATGTTTTCCACCGACGAGAAGATCACCTGGCAGGAGCATGAGATGCCGGATTTCTGCGGGACCGGGGACGACGCCGAGGCAGCTTATGATGCCGACGGGGCATTGTACGGTAATGATGAGGCAGCGTGTGAGGATGATACCTCCGACGGTGAGGGGTATGACGACGATGAGGAAGTGTCTGTGGATGCCGATCAGCTGAATGCCGTTTCTAAGGCGGCGGTGGCATTGCTTCAGAACCGGGAGAAGCCGGTGGCAGAGCGCGCGGCGGAGTATCTTCTATATTGTAAGAGGATGCAGCAGGAACTTTACGGATACCACACAGGCGGGGAAGTAAGCGGGCAGGAGCAAGAGCAGCGTGAGAGCCGGCTGATTGCCGAGTGCAGGGAGAAAGAGGTAACGCCTGGGGAGGCGTATGCGGCGTTTCTTGCACGCATGGAGCGCTACGAACAGCTGGAAGTGCTCGACCAGAACTGGGAGGAAGAAAAGAAACGTCTTCGTGCAGCATTCCATGAGGACAATTATCTGGAATGCATCCAGAACTTTCACACAGCGCAGCAGGGACGGGAATATGAGTATGAGCATCTGCTGGTCTACTTTACATTCCGGTATTTTATGAGATCCTATTATGATGACAACATTTTAAACAAGGCACAGTTTGCGGTGGCGAGTATTCTGATGATCCGCGATATGGATGCATTGCGTTTTCTGGAGAACGGAGGAACATTCTCCGTGGAGGACCGGGTGGCAGTGGCAAAGCTGTATTCAAAGGAAGTAGAACATTCCGAGGAAAATATGGAATTTCTGGAGGAGGATTTCCAGTTTGAGGATATTTTTGCACCGGAACAGATGATACGGCAGCTTTTCTTTGCTTCATAGGGAAGACGGAGAACATCAATGGAGCGATTCCGACCCACCCAAGGCAGGAAGCACTTTATATTTCATAAGCGTACGATCACAGGGAAAGTGGCATAGAATAGAAGGCAGGAAATCTGCCAGGATGGAGGAAAGAACATGAAAGTAATATTGGTAAACGGAAGTCCGAGGGAAAAGGGATGTACTTATACAGCGCTCTGCGAGGTGGCAGGGGCTCTCGAGAAGAACGGCATTGAGACCGAGATTTTTCAGGTGGGTGCAAAGCCGATCGCCGGCTGCATCGGCTGCAATGTCTGTCTTAAGAACGGACGCTGCTTTGTGGACGATCCGGTCAATGAATTTGTTGAGAAAGCAAAAACGGCGGACGGTTTTGTGTTCGGCTCGCCGGTGCATTATGCGGCGGCATCCGGTGCCATCACCTCGTTTCTCGACCGCGCATTCTACGGAAAGGGAAATGTGTTTGCCGGAAAGCCGGGGGCAGCAGTGGTGAGCTGCAGACGCGGCGGCGCGGCATCCGCGTTTGATCAGCTGAACAAATATTTCACGATCAATTCCATGCCGGTGGTTTCCTCCCAGTACTGGAACCAGGTACACGGAAATACGCCGGACGAGGTACGGCAGGACGCAGAGGGACTGCAGACCATGCGCACGCTGGGCGACAACATGGCGTGGCTGCTGAAAAATATCCAAACGGGCAAGATCCCTCTTCCAGAACCGGAGGAGCCTGTCCGGACGAATTTCATCCGGTAAACGGACAGCAAAAAGGCCCCGACCGCACGTCGGGGCCTTTTTGGTCGTTTCGGCGTCCGTCTACGGCCTGAAAATAAAATAGACGGCCAGTACCAGACAGCAGAACCCTGCGATGTGATTCCATTGAAGCGATTCGTTCTTGCTGAAAAACAACACGAAGGAGGAGAAGACGATAAGCGTGATTACCTCCTGAATCACTTTCAGTTGCCACAGCGTGAACGGCCCCCCGTATTCGACGCTGCCGATCCGGTTGGCCGGAACCTGAAAACAGTATTCGAACAGGGCGACGCCCCAACTCAGCAGCACGATGGCTGCGAGCGACACCCGTTCGAGTTTCGACTTGAATACGATGTGCCCGTACCACGCCAGCGTCATAAAGGCGTTGGAGCAGACAAGCAGCAGGATGGTAAGAATTCCGCGCGGCATCGGGTTCGGATTTTTATCGGGCGCAAAAATACGAAAAAATACGATCCCGTGTTCCTCGCGGGGAAAAACTTTGCATCGCTTGCCGACATGCGTCGCGGAATTCCCGGAATCCGACGGCCAGGTGGAAATAAAATGACTTCGCAACCGGTTCTTGCGGTTGGGAATAACCGAAGATTCGGATTAAATTGCTATTTTTGCGGATGGAATCGGAGTTCCGGAAAGCGCATGAAACCCGATGCTGCCGGTCGCTGCGGACGGAACGTGCCGCGCGCCGGAGAGCTCCGCTAAAACGAATCGTATGAAGCAACATGCCAAAAGAGTCGTCGCCTTCTACCTGCCGCAGTACCACCCGTTCCCGGAGAACGACCGGTGGTGGGGCGCCGGATTCACGGAGTGGCGCAACGTGGTGAAGGCACGGCCGCTCTTTCGGGGGCATTACCAGCCCCACCTGCCGGCCGATCTCGGGTTCTACGACCTGCGTGTGCCCGAAGTGCGCCAGCAGCAGGCGGCGCTGGCCGAACGCTACGGGCTGTCGGGATTCTGTTACTATCACTATTGGTTCAACGGTCACCGGTTGATGCAGCGTCCCGTGGAGGAGATGCTCGCTTCGGGGAAGCCCGATTTCCCCTTCATGCTCTGCTGGGCCAACGAGAACTGGACGCGGGCGTGGGACGGCGGCGAGCAGGAGGTACTGATCCGGCAGGAGTACTCCGAGGAGGACGACCGCGCGCACATCCGCTATCTGCTCGACGAGGTATTCCGCGATCCGCGCTACATCCGTGTCGACGGAAAGCCGGTCTTCGCCGTCTACCGTTCGGCGCTCTTCCCCGACATGCGGCGCACGATCGAGGTGTGGCGCGAGGAGGCGGCCGCCCGCGGCGTGGAACTCTATCTCTGCCGCGTGGAGAGTTTCAACGCCGCCGGACGCGAAGAGCTGGCGGTCGGATTCGACGCTGCGATCGAGTTCCAGCCCTTCACTCCTGCGATGACCGATTTCTGGGAGCATCGTCCGTGGCGGCAGAAGCTCATGTACCACCTGCGCAAATTGTGGGGCGACCGCCGCAAGATGCGCAAAGCCGATTACGACACCTACGTCGCATACAGCCTGAGCCGTCCGGCCCCCGATTATAAACTTTACCCTTCGGTGACGCCGTCGTGGGACAACACGGCGCGGCGCAAGCAGCGGATGTTCCTGTTCCATAATGCCACGCCCGAGAAATACGGCCGCTGGCTGCGCGAGGTGCTGCGCCGCTTCAAACCTTATTCGGCGGAGGAGAATTTCGTCTTCATCAACGCATGGAACGAATGGGCCGAAGGCAACCATCTCGAACCCGATATGAAATGGGGGGGGGAATACCTTGCGGCGACGCTGCGGGCAATCGAGGAGGACGAGCGATGAGCGCGACCGCATCCCCGAAAGTCAGCGTGATCGTGCCGGTGCACAATACGGCGCCGTGGCTCGATCGCTGCGTCGAATCGGTCCGGGCGCAGACGCTCCGCGACATCGAGATCATTCTGGTCGAGAACCGTTCGACCGACGCCTCCCCCGAGTTGTGCGACGCCTATCCGGCTGCGGATGCGCGCATCCGTGTGCTGCACCTCGCCGAAGCGGGGTTGTCGCGTGCCCGCAATGCGGGGCTGGCCGTTGCGACGGCTCCCTACGTGGGGTTCGTCGACAGCGACGATTACATCGAACCCGACATGTTCCGGCGGCTCTACGACGCTGCGGTCGAAAGCGGGGCGCAAATCGCCTACGGCGACCTGATCTACGAGGAGGAGGGGACGCCGCAGCCGGCCGAACCCGCGGGGCCGGTGACCGTCCGCATGCCCGACGAGGTATTGTGCGACCTGCTACTCGAACGCATCAGCGCTTCGGCCTGCACCAAACTTTTCGCCCGGACGCTGTTCGAGGGACTGCAATTCCCGCTCGACGTCTGGTTCGAGGATCACCGCGTCGTCCACGAATGGGTCGCCCGATGCCGGAGGATCGCCCATGTGGAGAAGGTCTGCTACCACTATGTCCAGCGCGACGGCAGCATTTGCCACTCGTTCAGCGCACCGAAGCATTACCACTTCTTTCTGGCCAATTTCGAGCGTTTCGAGTTCGTCCGCCGGCAGCGGTTGTTCGAGGGTCGGACTGAGCAAGACGCGATCTGCGACAAGCTGGTGCGCAACTGCCTTTACAATTTCCGGGAGGCGATGCGCCGCAGACATGCCTCCGATTTCGCGGAGGCCGTCGCGGATATGCGCCGGAAACTGGCGCGGATGTACGAGGTGAAAGCGCAGCTTCCGCCGGCGACGCGAAAGCGCTTGCGGCGGGTCGTGAAGCACTACGGCTGGTACTACCTGACCCATTTCGTGTTCCGTAAAAAGAGATGAGATGAAAAAAATCCTGTTCATCATCAATTCGCTGGGCGGCGGCGGTGCCGAAAAGGCGCTGATCGAGTTCCTGCGCCATATCGACTACACGCGCTACGAAGTATCGCTGTGCCTGGTCTTCCACGAGGGCTGCTATCTGAGCGACGTCCCGCCCGAGGTGCGGGTCTTCTGGCTCTATGAACGGGAGCGGAATTTCGTGCACCGCAAATCGCTGAAAATCTATCGCAACCACGGTGTACGCACCTTGTTGCGGTTAAGGGCCCGCCGGAAAATACGGGGGCATTACGACGCGATCGTCTCGTTTCTGGAAGGCGATGCCCTGTTGTTTCACGACATGGTGCGCGACCGTGCCGAACGAAACGTGGCCTGGCTGCATTGCGATCTGCGGCTCTTCCATTGGACGCGTAAGACGTTTCGCTGCGACCGCGACGAGGAGCTGGCTTACGGCCGCATGGATACGATCGTCTTTTGTTCGCACATCACGCAGGAGAGTTTCGAGCGGATGTACCGTATCGATGTTCCCAAGACGGTAATATACAATATTATAGACGGCGATTCCATTCGCCGGCAGGCCGATGCCGCGGCCGTTCCGCACGATGGGTTCACCATAACGGCAGTAGGCAGTCTGTCGGAGGTGAAGAGCCACGACCGGCTCGTTCGCGTGGCACGGATGTTCAAGGATGCCGGTTATCGTCTGCGGTTTCAGATCGTAGGCGCAGGGGCGATGGAGGAGCCGCTCAAACGATTGCGCGACGAACTGGGATTGCAGGATTCCGTCCGTTTTCTGGGGTTCCGGAAGCCTCCTTATCCCTTCATGAAGGCGTCCGACGTCTTTGTCAGCACGTCGAAATCGGAGGCGGCTTCGCTGGTGATCTGCGAAGCGATGACGTTGGGCGTTCCTATCGTCGCCACCCGCACGAGTGCGTCGGAGGAGTTCCTCGCCGACGACCGCTACGGCATCGTCACCGGCCACTCCGACGTGGAGATTTTCGAAGGATTGCGCCGCATGGTAGACGACGAAACCCTGCGCGCGCATTACCGCGAACAGGGTTTCAAGCGAACAGGACTCTTCTCGGCCGAGCAGACCATGCGCCAATTCGAAGCGTTGTTGTAACCCGCGCCGAACAGCACTCCTTAAATTAAAGCGACCGGAGCCGCTCGACGCTCATCTGCGTGAAGTCGTCGATCACGAGCGTCGCGGCCGTCCGTTCCAACTCTTCGCGCGACAGGGTCGTGGCGAGAGCCACGACCTTCATGCCGGCACGATCGCCCGCCTCGATACCCGCACGGGCATCTTCGAATACGACGCACTCCTCGGGGCGGAGTCGCAACGCTTCGGCCGCTTTGAGGTAGATCTCCGGATCGGGTTTGCAGCGCGTGACCTGCTCGCTGCTGACCACGGTCTGAAAGTAGGACTCGATGCCGCACTTCTCGAAGACGAAACGGATGTTGCGCATCTCGGCCGACGAGCCTACGGCACAGGCGATTCCCTCCCGGCGGAGCGCTTCGAGAAAATCGAGCAATCCGGCGGTCGGCCGGATGAGCGGTTCGTAGAGTTCGCGGTAGATCGCCTCCTTCTCCTCGCTGAGCGCCTGCCAGCCGCCGAGTTCGGCGAGCCGTTCGGGTGTGAAGAGCCGTTGCATGATCTCGTCGTTGCCCAGTCCGCTGAGCTCTTTCAGCACGTTCTGCCGGTTACCGACGCCGTGGCGTTCATAGAAAATATCATATGCCCGGGCATGGATGCGCATGTTGTCGACCAACACGCCGTCCATGTCGAACAATGCTCCTTTTATCATATTTTTCGAAAAATCTGCGGCCGCAGCCGGATTCATAATGTCTGTCGTGGGGATTCGAAACTCCCGCCGACCGGATGCGCTCCTGCCGGCGGGAATATTCCGTCCGCCGGGCGATCAGTTCGTGAAACGTTCCCACGGAATCTCTTCCGAGGTGGCCTTTCCCTCGATGATGGCATCCATGTGCATCAGCAGCGGGAATTCGGCAGCATCGAGCTTGCCGTCCTGCGCCAGCTTTTTGACGGCTTTGTTGATCCGGCCGATGATGACGAGCGATTCCAGCGTCACGCCTTTCAGTTCGGCCAGCGCCTCGTCGATGCCGTATCCGCGCCCCAGCAGGGTGCCGATCAGGCGCGTGCGGCCGCCGAAGATGGTGACGTACATGTCGCCGGCCGCCGAATCAATCTGCCGGTCGTTGCCCGTGAGGTAGGTGAGCAGCTTGCGGATCTCCTTGACGCTCTGGTAGAACATCGCCGCCTGCGAATTGTAGTGCGGCGTGCAGCCCACGCCGTTGACCTTCTCGTTGAGCCCGACGGCCAGCGCCACGCCCAGGGCATAGGCGTTTTTCAGCGCTACGGCGCTTTCGACGCCCATCACCTCGGTCGAGAGGTGGATGTGGTAGTAGTCGGTGCGCATCAGCCCGCGCAGCGTTTCGAGCGTCTGCATGTCGCGGCCGCAGAAGGTGACGATCGTCTGGTCGTGCGCCACCAGCTCGTAGCTGGTGCAGGGACCGCCCACGGCGTTCAGGTTCATCTTGCGGGGCGCGATGCTGCGCTCCCAATACTCGGGATAGCTGATGAGTGTGCCGTCGTCGTAGGCGACGAGGCCCTTGGTAACCGACAGCACGGGCGTCGTGTCGGGAATGTGGGGGAGCACCTCCTGCATGAACCAGTCCACGCCGAAGCTGTTCACGCCGCAGATGACCATGTCGGCCCCTTCGAGCGCTTCGGCGAGCTCTTCGAAATAGAAATACTCGACGCCTGCGGGAAACGGCTTGTCGAATTTCGGATGCTTGCCCGTCCGCTTCGATTCGGCGATAATCTCCCTGTCCAGATGCGTGCCGGTCAACCGGACGCGATGGCCGTTTTCCCGTGCGGGAAAGGCCAGTGCCGACCCCATCATACCGGCGCCGACGATCGTAATGTTGCTCATGACGATAACTGTTTTAATTTTCCAAGATTACAAAGATAACTTTTTTCCGGCAGATCGACGAGAAATAACCGTAAAATCGCTATTTTTGTTCGATGGCTGCGAAAAAAATCGAAAAGACCAACGCCGCCCGTCTGCTCGACCGGGCGAAGATACCGTATACGCTGATTCCGTATGAAGTGGACGAGGAGGACTTGTCGTGCACGCACGTCGCCGCACAGCTGGGCGAGGCGATCGAGTGCGTCTTCAAAACGCTCGTATTGAAGGGCGACCGCAGCGGTTATTTCGTCTGCGTGGTGCCGGGCGACCACGAAGTCGACCTGAAAGCGGCCGCCCGTGTGTCGGGCAACAAGAAGGCCGACCTGATCCCGATGAAGGAGCTGCTGCCCGTCACGGGCTATATCCGGGGCGGCTGTTCGCCCATCGGCATGAAACGTGCCTTTCCCACCTATATTCATTCGTCGTGCCTCGGTCTGTCCGAGATCTATGTGAGCGCAGGCGTGCGCGGTTTGCAGATCCGGATCGCACCCGATGCGCTGATCGCATTCACGCGGGCCGAAACGGCCGACTTGATCCGGAAAGAGGAGTAAGCATGGAGGTGATTTTCGAGATCGAATACCGCACGGAGTGGGGGCAGCGGCTCGTCTGGTGCAGCGGCGAACGGCGCATTGCGATGGAGTACCGGAGCGACGGCGTATGGCGATGCCGCACGACGCTCGCAGCCGGTGACGTCGAATACGGTTACGAAGTGGAGGCCGACGGGCGGACGATCCGCCGCGAATGGCGGCCCCACCGTCAGGTGATTCCGCAGCGGGGCGCAGCGCGGATGTCGGTCTGCGACCGCTGGTCGGATCGGCCTACGGATGCGCCGTTTTACACCTCGGCCTTTACGCGGGCGATCTTCGCTCGACCGGCGGACGGGAAACCGTTCGACGAGGGGCATGGGCGGCTGGAACTGCAAGTAGAAGCGCCGACCGTGCGCCCCGACGAAGTGTTGGCCATCGCCGGCAATGCGCCCGAACTGGGCGGCTGGCAGCGATTCGTCGCACTGGACGACAGCGATTTCCCGCTCTGGCGGGTCGTGCTCGATGCTGCAACTCCGTTCGAATACAAGTTCGTGCGGCTCGATCGCCGTTCCCGTCGACCGATCGTGTGGGAGGAGGGGGAGAACCGACGCTGCGACCGGCTGCCGGCGGCGGGAGAGCGCATCGTCGTGGCCGGACTGCGGCTGCGCGAGGCGAACGCCTCCGCATGGCGCGGCGCAGGTACGGCCCTGCCGCTCTTTTCGCTGCGTTCGGCGTCGGGTTTCGGTACGGGCGAATTCCCCGACCTGCGGAAACTGATCGACTGGGCCGCAGCCACGGGGCAGCGGGTCGTACAACTGTTGCCGGTCAACGATACGATCCGCACGGGAACGCGAAGCGACTCCTATCCCTACAACGCCGTTTCGAGTTTCGCCCTCCATCCGCTCTACCTGAGCCTGATCGGGGCGGGGCTGCAACCCGATGCCCGCTACCGTCGCCAGCAACGACGGCTCAACGCCTTGCCCGCCGTCGATTACGAGGCGGTCATGCGGTTGAAACTCGACTGGGCACGGCTGCTTTTCCGCCGGACGTGGGAGACCGTCCGGACGACGGACGGCTATGCCGCCTTCGAGACGCAGAACCGTCTGTGGCTGGAACCCTACGCCGCGTTCAGCGCCTTGCGCGACCGCTTCGGTACGGCCGATTTCCGGCAATGGGGCGAGTATGCCCGTTACGACGAACAGCGTCTCCGCGTATTCCGGAACGGGAATCGGGCAGCGATCGATTTCTACTGTTTCCTGCAATATCATCTGCACAGCCAGTTGAGCGACGCCAGCCGTTACGCACGGCAGCGGGGCGTCGTCCTCAACGAAGGCAACAAGCGCGTCATCCTCGACGAGGGATTCGGCAGCGACATCCTCAAACACAAGCCCTACACCGTCACGACGCTCGATCCGGCGCAGGAGAAGGTCGATTTCTGGGTCGTCAACGACATCCATTCGCGCGACTCGGTCTTCCGCCTGCTGATCCGCAGCGCTCCGAAGGAGAAGCCCGATTTCGTCTGTCTGAACGGCGATCTGGCCACTCAGATCGAGACCCCGGAGACGCTTTGGGACGCCTGCCTCGCGTCGGCGTCGGAGATTCTCACCCCCGCGGGCATTCCGCTGGCCGCCGTGCGCGGCAACCACGAGAACCGCGGCGTCTGCTCGGGATGCTGGTCCGACTTCTTCCCCTCGCCGACCGGAGAGACCTACTATACGTTCCGCCGGGGCCCGGTCTTCTTCCTCGTGCTCGACGGCTGCGAGGACAAGCCCGACAGCGACATCCGCTACTACGGGCTGGGCGACTGGGACGCCTACCGCCAGCGGGAGGCCG
>OLFZ01002907.1_pt1 | contig 10268 bp, 7 predicted proteins | sample 1604861 | NCBI WGS metagenome assembly OLFZ01 (sample SAMEA3888895, study PRJEB22519) | human gut metagenome | biome: human gut; feature: human-associated habitat; material: faeces | place: Denmark | collected 2011 | reverse complement strand
AGTAACACGATCCACCCCGTCCCATTGAGGCAAGTGGCTCATATAATGCAGAAAAGGATGATAGTTTTCCACCTTTCTGGAATGGAGCAGACGGCTCACATCCTTATCCCAGCAGTTGATGCCACCGGTACGCGCCTCCAGGCAGAATGTATTCAAATCACGTTGAGCCACCATGGCATACTCTTCATCCGGCATCTCTTTCCCACGATACTCCGTCTGTTCAGTGAGAAGATTGTAACGGAAATCATAGCGTATGGTCAAGAAGCGTTGCAAGGCATCCAGCATATTCTCCGGCTTCTTGCGCCCCGATTTGCCAAAAGCCGCCTTTTCATCGATAGTTTCTACCATGCCAGCTGTTTCGACAGCCGCTGGGAGAACAATTTCATCCACCGTTTCCGTAGCCGTTGAAGGCAACACCCCTTCCGCATTTCCGGTTTGCCCCACCGACTGCCCGGTAACCGGAGCCGTGCTTTTTCCCACGCATCTCCTCATTTTCATACTCTTTTTGCACCAACTCAGTAAATTTTCCACTAATTTTTTCATCCTTTTTCATTATTTGGGGTTGTGTAATATCACAAAGATAACACTCAAAATGCCCTTTTACAAGCATTTACCCCACACTACCGCAAAAAAGTGACTAAGCGAAAATAACTGGGAAATTATTCGTTTTTATCAAGACTATTTCATACTTTTGCACCGTCAAGTTAATCGTTTCACTAGAATGATGAAGTTTCATCACCTAAGTGATACAACTTCATCACTCAAGTGATATTATTTCATCACTAAAGTGAAACGATAAATGAAGCGGGAAGCAAATGGGTATTCTTCCTGTCTTGAAAGTTAAGACGGAAAGCAGGTGCAATCTTTTGACCACGATATTGTATGACTCATTCTTGTCCTTTAGCATGATGGTCAAGGATATCGGTCCGGTGCGGGTGTTGCGGCGGCTGAAGGTGCTGACAGCGCACTGAAGGAACTACTGTCAGCCTTATGCGCTGTATATCAGATTTTTATTGTGGCTGAACACACTGAAGGATACTTTGAATTCCAGGGTATTGGTGAAGTGAGAATGATAAACGGGAAGCTGGATAGGGTACTGCATATGTTTGCTTCTCACTGATTTTATAAAAAACGAAACTTCTGCCCGTAAAGATGAATCGGGGCAGAAGTTTCGTTTCTCGAATATGGATTGCCGGAGTATTATCCCAGTAATTCTTTCACTTTAGCCGAGATGGCACGTCCTTCGGCTTTGCCTGCCAACTTTTTGGTGGCGACGCCCATGACTTTACCCATATCCTGAGGACCGGCGGCACCCACTTCTGCAATTATTTCTTTCAAAGCGGCTTCCAGTTCTTCGTTACTCATTTGTTTGGGCAGATAGGCTTCAAGCACTGCCACTTGGGCCAGTTCGGCTTCAGCCAAGTCGGCGCGGCCCTGACCTTGGTAAATGGCGGCTGAATCTTTCCCTTGTTTTACCAGTTTCTGCATGATTTTCAATGCAGCGTCATCCGTCAAAGTGTCGTTGGCGCCCGGTGCTGTCTTTGCTTCAAGGAAGAATTTTTTCACATTACGCAAAGTTTCCAGTTTCACTTTGTCCTTGGCTTTCATAGCCTCTTTGATATCGTTGCTGATTACGTCAAATAAATCCATAGTTCTTTTCTATTTTAGTTGTTAAAATGTGATCGTTATTCCGCCGTTTTCGGTATCGTTATTGAACGTTTCCTCTTCTTCGGCTATTGCTTTGGACTGGATACTTTCCAACACAGTTTTGGTACGTTGGAAAGTAGGGGTTGTTTCCACCATACTGATAATATCATCATTGTCCAGATCCTCCAGACTGAAGATGTAAATGTTGTGGCGTTTCTTCTTGTTGCTGTTCTTGAAGGTGTCTTTGCCGTAGTAATCTCCACGACGTTCATCTTTGCGCTGTTCCTCTTCCTCCAGCTCTTCCAGTTTCTTTTGTTCCTCGATGGTGCGTTTGTTCATCATGTTGTCCATGCCCGGTACATCCTTGATGCCGAAGCCGGTGGCAAGTACGGTGAACTTCACCTGTTCTTCCAGCGACTCGTCGATATAGAGCCCCCATTTGGTTTCCACGTCTTTGCCGAATTTGCTCATGAAGTCATGAACCTCATTCATTTCTTCCATCATCAACTCGCTCTTGGTGCTGAAAGAGATGTTGAACAGGATCTTCTTCGAGTTGAAGATATCGTTGTTGTTCAGCAGCGGGGAATGGAGCGCATCATTGATAGCCTGGCTCACGCGGCTTTCCCCTTTGCCGTATCCCGTACTCATAATGGCTACCCCACCATCTTTTAGTACTGTTTTCACGTCATTGAAGTCCAGGTTGATGGTACCGCGGATAGTGATAATCTCGGCAATACTCTTGGCTGCTATGGATAAAGTGTCATCCGCTTTGCCGAAAGCGTTCATCACGCTGAAGTCCGAATAAATATCACGCAGACGTTCATTGTTGATCACCAGCAGGGCATCTACATGCTGGCTCATTTTCTCCACGCCGTCCAGCGCCTGGTCAATCTTCCGGTTTCCTTCAAAAAGGAACGGAATGGTGACAATACCTACGGTGAGGATATCCATATCTTTGGCTGTCTTGGCAATGATCGGAGCCGCACCGGTTCCGGTACCTCCTCCCATTCCGGCAGTGATAAATACCATTTTACAGCCGTCGTTCAACATTCCTTTTACGTCTTCTATACTTTCTTCGGCTGCTTCACGTGCACGCTCCGGGCGGTTCCCGGCTCCTAATCCTTCTTTTCCCAGTTGCAACTTCACGGGAACGGGGGATTCGGCCAACGCCTGGTTATCTGTGTTGCACACAACAAATGTTACATCGTGTATACCTTCTTTATACATGTGATTTACGGCATTGCCGCCGCCACCTCCCACACCGATTACTTTAATGATAGTCGGGTTTTCTGCCGGGAAATCGAATGGCATTATAGTTTCATCAGACATAATCTTCTATATTATATTAAGGTGATGTAATTCGTTATTATTCTTCCAGAATCCTTCCAAACAAGTCGGTCAGCCGTTTGATCGGATTGTTGGCTTCTTTCAAACTCTTGATTTCTTTTTCCAGGTCGCGTATTTGGTTCAAAGCTTCTGCCACTCCCAGATCGCGTGCTTTGGCCAGTTGCGACAAGGCATTTTTGTATTTGCCTGCCTCTTTCAGCTCTTTTGCGTTTCTTATCAGGCTCTCGCAAGTGGCTTTTCGCAGCTTCTCCTCTTCCTCTGCTTTCTTGGCTGCCGCTGCTGCTCTGGCTGCTTCTTCTTTCTCTCTTTTCCTTTTGTCTTCCACATTCTCGCCGCTTTCATCGAAGAGAGGTACTTGTACGGGTTTCATAGGACGTTCCGGACGGTAACAGTTTTCTTTTCCAGCTCCTAGTAAAGCGATGATCGTATTGCTTGTACCATCTTTTTTCAGTTCCACCATACCGCCTTTCAGACTTAGCTGACTTTCTTTGGCCATTCTAACCTTTTCTATTTTGGTACGGTTACTGAATGCTTCCTCCATATTCTTTAGATTGGCGGCACCACCGGTAATGATAGCTCCTGCCAGCAGTTTGTCTTCATATCCCGAAAGAACAATCTGGTTCCATACATTGGCCAGTATCTCATTGACACGCGCTTCTACGATGTCTTCCAGTAAGTGTGACTCAATACTGCATTTCCCGTCCAGCGAGTAGGTAGGGTTGTCATCTCCGTCCTCCGACTTGTCGGCATAAGCATTGCCGTATTTCTTTTTCAATTCTTCGGCATCTTCCTCTTCAATTTGCTGGCTGCAAATATCTTTGGTGATGTTGCTGCCTCCCAATGGGATGACTGCCAAATGGCGGAGTATGTTGTTTTTGTAGACAGATACAGTAGTCGTATCTGCGCCAAAGTCGATGAACATGCAGCCCGAACGTTTTTCACTGTTGGTCAGTACGGCATTGGCCAGGGCCAACGGTGAGATGATGTAGTCGGCTATTTCGATTCCTGCCTGTTTGAAACATTTGTCAATGTTCTGCTTCACGCTGCTGCGGGCGATGATATTAAGGAAACGCCCTTCTATATGATCGCTGGGAACTCCTACAGGATCGGCCAGCAGGTTGATGCCTACTTTATATTCCTGGGGTGCCACTTCCAGTATTTCCTGGTCTATGATGGGGACTTCGCGGTTGCTGTCCATGATGGAGTCAATCAGTTCCTGTGAAATTTTGGTTTCTTCTTCCAGATGACGTACCTCCGTATTACGGATGGTGCGTAGAGATTGTCCTCCGATGCCTACATAGACCTTTCCGATAGAAGCCTTTAATGTCGATTCCAGTTTCTTGATAATCGAAGTAAGGCTTTGTGCGGTTTTGTCCAGATTGTAAATCACTCCCTTACGGATAAAATCCGAAGAGTTTTCGCTGGCGAGGGCCAGCACTTGTATGCTTCCGTCCGCATGTTTCTTTCCTGCAATACCTGTGATCTTGGAGGATCCCAGTTCTATTGCTACTATAAAATCTGTTGCTGCCATATCTTACTTCTCTTTTTTAGTACAAATAATCTGATTATTAAATTCCAGACTGATGCGGCTGTACTTGTTCCAGCCTACTTGGTTCAGTCCTTTCTCATAAAAAGTTTTTAGTTTCTCGAACTTTTCCTCATAATTCCCGGGCTTGCCTAAGAATATGATATGTTCACCAACTCGTGGAACCAGTTCCAGTTCTTTGGCCTGTGTCACATTGATCTGCTCTATCTGGGCATCCCATAGCGGATGGGCCTGTAGAAAGACTCCTAAGGTATATAGTTCCTTGACGGCAAAATCACGATCCACGTATCCTGTAACAACAGCTACGTGTGCCGAACTGTTGGGTATCGGCATGATTTTTCCTTTATTGTCAATATAATAGTTGTCTCCGTTGTTTGCCATCACTCTGAGGATGGGGAGGCGCTGTGTCACTTCGATACCTATCTTGCATCCCGGTGTACGGTAACATTCCACATTTTCAATCAAGGGATGTTGGCTGAGTTCTTCTTCCAGCAGGCGGGTGTTGATGTCGCCCATCTTCTTACCCACAGGGGAGAGCTTCTTACCGTTCAGTAAGCGGAGTATCCCTTTCTGGCTGATGAAACCATGGTCTATACTGTCCTTGATAATCAATTCCATACCCTTGCAAACCTGGTCGGCAGGCTTGGTGTTGAAAGCGGTAACGGCTACAATAAGGTAGGCGGTTATCAGCAACAGAAACAGGAGTATGAGAATTTTCTTTATCATCTTTTATTCAGTAATCCGCAGATTTGGGGTACATAGTTATCTATGTCGCCCGCACCCAGGGTGATTAATACTTCTATATCTTTCTTGCTCAGTACGTCTAGAATTTCTTCTTTCTTGCACATGCTCTTCTCGATGCCCGGACGCAGATGGTCGTAAATCAGTTTGCTGGTGACGCCGGGGATGGGTTGCTCGCGTGCCGGATAGATATCTACCAGGATGACTTCGTCCAACAAGGAAAGGCTGTCGGCGAAATCTTTGTAGAAATCACGGGTACGTGTGTAGAGGTGCGGCTGGAAAACAGCCGTCAGCTTCTTGTCCCGATAGAGGGCACGCATGGAGAGTATGCTTTGCTTTATCTCGGAAGGATGGTGCGCATAGTCGCTCAGGAAAACCACCTTGTCGTTCTTTATCTTGAAATCGAAACGACGGTCTACTCCGCGGAAACTTGCCATACCTCTCTTTATTTCTTCATCAGTCAATCCGCTCATCTGCGCCAAAGCCATGGCGGCTACCCCGTTCTCAATGTTGATGCTGACGGGGACACCCAACTGTATATTGGGGATATTTCCCAAGGGTGATACGTAATCAAAGAAAATCTCACCGTTCCCAATACGGATATTCTCTGCATGAAAGTCACCCTCTTCTTGGGAATAGGTGTACAGTTTCACACCATTCTGCAAAGCCGGTTGCAGCTCGATGCCTTTACGTACAATCAATGCACCTCCCGGCTGGATGAGTGAGGTATATTTGCGGAAGCTTTCCAGATAAGCCTCTTTGGTTCCGTAGATATCCAGATGGTCGGGATCGGTTGCGGTAATCACCGATATGTAGGGCGAGAGCCAATGGAAAGAACGGTCGAACTCGTCGGCTTCAATAACCATGTATTCACTGCTGTCAGACAACAGCAGGTTGGTGCCGTAATTCTTTGAGATGCCTCCCAAAAAGGCGTTGCATCCTACATGGGATTGGTGTAACAGATGGGCTGTCATGGTGGAAGTGGTGGTCTTACCGTGAGTGCCGGCTACACAAAGTCCTTTTCCTGCATGGGTAAGCATTCCCAATACCTGCGAACGTTTATGTATCTCGAAACCGTTTTCCCGGAAATAGGTAAACTCTTTATGTGTATCGGGGACAGCCGGAGTATAGACAACCAATGTAGTTGCCGGGTCGCGGAATGCATCCGTTATCAGTTCCGTGCTTTCTTCGTAATGGATGGCTGCTCCTTCTTCTATCAGCTTTTCTGTCAGTTCACTGGGCGTACGGTCATATCCGCCTACCTTCTTGCCTTTTGACAGGAAGTAGCGTACCAATGCGCTCATGCCGATACCTCCGGCACCGATGAAATAAACTGATTTTAATGTGTTAACGTCCATTTTCTTTTCTGTATTTATCAGCCAGTTTGAATACCTCCCGGGCAATAACGTTGGCTGAGTCGGTAAAGGCTAATTTAGCAATATTTGTACTTAAACTTTTCAGTGTTTCCGGCTGTTTCACGGTTTCAACCGCTTTGTCCAGCAGAGCTTCTTTGGCAGCGGCGTCCTTGATATAGAGTGCTGCGTTTTTATTGACCAGCGCCAGTGCGTTCTTGGTCTGATGATCTTCGGCCACATTAGGCGACGGAACCAGAATGACGGGTTTCTGCAACAAACAGAACTCAGAGATAGAACCTGCACCTGCACGGCTGATTATTAAATCGGCAGCACTGTATGCGGCGGCCATATCGCTGATAAAATCGGTTACGTGGAGCATTGGTAACTCACCGGCCTGGGCTACTGCGGCGCGTGCTTCGTCGATATATATTTTTCCGGTTTGCCAGATAAACTGCGCGCCGGATGTTTTAATCTTGTCCAAACCTTCCATCACGCAGTTGTTGATGGTGCGTGCTCCCAAGCTTCCTCCTACAATCAGGATTGTTTTCTTGGATGGGTCCAGCCCGAAAGAGCGGATAGCATCTTCACGGCTGATGTGATGGTTGCGCAGTCCTTGGCGGACGGGGTTGCCGGTCAGGATAATCTTGTCTTTTTCAAAGAAACGTTCCATGCCGTCGTATGCCACGCATATTTTGCAGGCTTTCTTTGCCAATAGTTTGTTGGTTACTCCGGCATAAGAGTTCTGCTCTTGTATCAGTGTCGGAATACCCATCATCCCGGCCATTTTCAAAGTGGGACCGCTGGCATATCCGCCTACACCTACTGCTGCATGTGGCTTGAAATCCTTGATGATTTTACGTGCCAATAGCTGGCTTTTGACCAATTTGAAAAGAACCGAAACATTTTTCAATAAGTTCTTACGGTCGAATCCGGCAACAGGTAATCCTTTTATAGGGTATCCGGCAGCAGGAACGCGTTGCATCTCCATTCTGCCTTCAGCGCCTACGAACAGGATTTCCGCTTCGGGATGTTGTTCCTTGATGGCGTTGGCAATAGAGACTGCGGGGAAAATGTGTCCCCCGGTTCCTCCTCCGCTGATGATGATTCTTAAATTTTCTTCCATAATTCCTTTTTAGTCGAATTATTCGCAAAAGTATAAATAATACTTTTAAAATGAATGGTTTATATTATATTTCTTCTTCCGGCTCCCGCTTCCCGGCTGCATTCAGCATTGCCTTCAAGTCATCGGGCAGCGAGTTCTCCTCCGGCGGGAGGGAAGTGGTGGCATTGTCACCCGACGGAAGTGTGGTAATGGCTTCCTGCATGGCAGCTACCATTTCCTGATGCCGTTCGGTCTTGGCTGCCAGTTCGGCTTCTTTCTGCGCTTGTTGCTCGGCGGCTTTCTGTTCTTCTTTCTCAGCCACGTAGCGGCTGACACTTAATATCATACCGATGTAGGCGCAGTTGATGAGTGTAGAGGTTCCTCCTTTGCTGATAAGCGGCAGGGGTTGTCCGGTGACGGGGAACAGACCTACGGCCACCATCATGTTAAGCATCGCCTGAGATACCAGCAACAGGGCGATGCCCATCACCAGAAAGGCAGGAAAACTTTTTTCACTTCTTCGGGCTATTTTACCCGCCCGCATCAACAGCCAGATGTAGAGGATCACTACAAAGGCGCCTCCCAGTAATCCTAATTCTTCTATGACGATGGCGAAGATGAAGTCTGAGAACGCTTGTGACAGGAAATCCCGTTGTACACTGTTACCCGGCATCTTTCCTATGATATTGCTGGAGGCTATAGCAATATTGGCGTGTGCTATCTGGGCATCCTTGTCTATATCATATTTGGCAGCAGGAACGGCTTCTTTATCCTCGAAGAAACCTTTAATGCGGTTCTGCCAGGTTTCTACACGGTGCATCATGGGGACTTTGTTCAGTTTGTGTGTGGGCATAATCATCACTATGCCTACAAAAAAAGCCACCATAACTCCGGCTATTCCCATTAACTTGGCCAATTGCTTCCAGGGTACCCGGCCGATCACCATCATTAAAAAGACTACTCCGAACAACAATGCTGCGGTAGAACCGTTTTCGGGAGCAATCAGAATGAAAACAACTCCGGTGATCCACATTATATATTTGAATGCTTTCGGATTGGCGTTGTCTTCTTCCTGAAACTTGGATAGAATAAATGCGGTGACAATAATCACGGCCATTTTTGCCAGTTCGGAAGGCTGGAACTGGATGCCGAAAAAGGTCATCCAACGGGCTGCCCCGTTGACACGGTCCCCTGTGATGATACCCATCAGCGTGACAAATGCCAATAGAACCAGGGAAATCGGATACAGAAAGACCGGAAATACCTGGAACCATTTGTAGGGAACATTATGCAGAAACACTACTACCACAGCACCTACCATCAGGATGATGGAGTGTTGTGTAATCGGTCCCCAATGGTCGCCACTTTTGTAAGTCAGTGTCGACGCTGCCGAGAACACCTCGATAATAGAGATGAGGCAGAGACAGAGGAAGATAATCCAGATTACCTTGTCACCTTTGAATATGTTCTTTAATAAATCCAATCTTGCAGAATTTAAAAATTAATAATTAGAAATTAAAGGGCGCGGACACATTCCTTAAACTGGTCGCCACGGTCTTCATAGCTTTTGAAGAGGTCGAAAGAGGCGCAGCAAGGGCTTAATAATACTGTTTCACCTTTCTTTGCCAGTTTGTAGGCAGCTTCTACGGCATCCTTCATTCCGGTTTGTACGTCTGCTACGGGCAGGCCGAAACGATCGAAGAATTCGTGAAGTTTTTCGTTGTGAAGTCCCAGGTATACCAGTGCCGAACACTTTTCACGTACCAGGTCTTCAATTTCAGTATAGTCGTTGCCTTTATCTTTACCACCGAGGATCAATACCGTTTTGGTAGTCATGCTTTGCAGGGCATACCAGCAGGAGTTGACATTCGTTGCTTTAGAGTCGTTGATGAAATCAATTCCGCGGACACGTGCCACCTTTTCCAACCGATGCTCTACTCCCTTAAAGTCGGAGAGGGCTTTACGGATGTTTTCTTTGGCGATGCCGGCAAGGTTTGCCGAGATACCGGCGGCTAAAGAATTATATAAGTTATGTTGCCCTGTCAGAGCCAGTTCTTCCTGCTCCATGTTGAAGGCAATCGGTTCGGTGATTTTCACTTCGTGATCTTCTACGTATGCAATCGCTCCATCCTCTTTTACAGCGGCAAAAGGATACAAGTGAGCTTTCAGACCATGTTTTGCCAGTTCCTGTCTGATGATAGGGTCATCGTTCCAGAAGATGAAAGCATCGTCCGGTGTTTGGTTTTGGGTGATGCGGAATTTAGCGTCGATGTAATTCTGCATACAATGGTCGTAGCGATCAAGATGGTCCGGAGTGATGTTCATCAATACGGCGATGTTCGCACGGAAGTTATACATATTATCCAGCTGGAAAGAGCTAAGTTCGATAATATAATAATCATGGTAATCTTCGGCTACCTGCAAAGCAAGGCTTTTGCCGATGTTGCCTGCCAAACCTACGTTCAGACCTGCGCTTTTGAAAATATGGTAGATCAGGGAAGTCGTTGTGGTCTTCCCGTTAGAACCTGTA
>OLFZ01002899.1_pt1 | contig 10281 bp, 8 predicted proteins | sample 1604861 | NCBI WGS metagenome assembly OLFZ01 (sample SAMEA3888895, study PRJEB22519) | human gut metagenome | biome: human gut; feature: human-associated habitat; material: faeces | place: Denmark | collected 2011 | reverse complement strand
AAAATATTTGAGACTACCAAATTTCTAACCCTTTTCCTTTATCCCGAACTGAGGTAAAGACTTACCCTCGAATCGTACGCCTTATCTCATTGACAATGTTGTAGATACAGGCAATACCGCTAAGGCAGCTATCAGAACACTTGGCTGTGGAACAGTTGCATCATTTGCTATGAGCGATACTCTTCTACAAAGAGAAGAAACCAGAAGTCTTCGTCGATAACACAATTATAAAGATTGATTTATGCCCAAACCAAGAAAGAAACAAATAAAGCCAATCGCAACTGCAACAATCTATCATTGTAAGGATTGTGCTAAAAGTTACGATTGGCATAGCAAAGCTTTAGACGGGCACCTTATCCTGTGTCGTTGTCCACACAAGCAGGAAGGTGGCCGCTATTGTATATTTCTTAATGACCCACAATGTGAGCATTTTGCAGTACATCATAAAACTAATTTATGTCTCTAAAAAGCCAAAATCGACAAAATTAGGGAAAAATTCTGTCTTGTAGTGTATGTGAGCCAATAACAGAAGAGGACTTAAACCGATTTTCTCTGTACGAAAAGAAATCGGTTTATATTTTATCTTAAAAGTTTTCAGAAATGCCTCTAATGTATCTGGTAAACATATACTTGACTTAACACACATTTCATTATGCAGATGATGATCAAATAGATTTACTTCTAAATATTCATCAAAGATAGGAAGTGGTATCTGGAGATTTACTTTAGACGCGTTTATCTCTTTTCTTAGATATTTATAATTCGTTTTTTGACGAAAAAATGCTAAAATCTCAACAAGAACTAAAAGATACATTGAAGAACTATCAACATAATCTTCTGACTTTTTGAACATACTTGCACAAACTTCTTTAATGTTATTATAAAATTCCGGAAAAATATTCTGTCTTTTATGACGCAAAATAACATTTGCACAAAGACGATCTATATATTCAAAAAAATCTTTTATAACACTTTCATCTTCAGGTTGTCCACAAGCCCAAACAAATCTGGTTAATAAGACTAACGTAATTGAATGATTGTCCAACAAAGGAACGTCAAAGCCACTATTCTGTTTTATAATATTTGTAACTATTCTTAACTGGTCATTGCGAGTTGGAATATCCTCATACCCAAACCATTCTGTAGAAAGATAATAATAAAGCAAATCATTTAAGAAATCATAACATCTTAAAGGATAGCAAACTCTTTCAGAATAAGTCCCCATAGGCTGATACAGCCCTTTATATGATAGAGCCATAGGTAACAACTTATGAATATACGAATCATAAATTGTAATATGAAGGTCATAGATTTTCATAAAATTATTATAATATATTTTTCTATTCTCCACTTTGTTCTGAAGAATCCATGACCAAGTTTTTAATATTATTCTATCAGAACTCCATTTAGCAGGTAATAAGTTGTCGCATTCCTCACAATTTTTAAAAATTATTGCAAGGATAAGATTTAAACCAGCAAAAGTCTTATTGACAATCCTCTTATTGGGAGTCTTCGATATAGGGCAACGAGTCAAAAAAATATCAATTATTCGATCTATATCATTTGTATTCCATCCTGGTGCATCTAGCATAACAAGAACTTTTTTAAACAAAGTATAGCATACGTCATCTGCAAAAATACATTCTTCAAACAAATGCTCAGAAAACAAAAGAGTTAAACGCTCAATATCCCAACGTTCAAAATTGACATCACTATAATTATTTTTAATAAATCCATTAAAAGCAGGTTCTGCATTTGCCTGAAGGATACCGTTATGTACAAACACAATTTTTACAGGTAACTCATCAAACTTTGGGATTGATTGGCAGTCGTATGCAACATCCTTAGCTTCTAAAAGTGAATCTCTAACTCCATCTTCTGCATAAAAATTTGTAGTAGTTATATCCTTTGCTCCATTACCTTTTAGCTCAAAATACCAACGATATATAATATTGTTAGTATCGTAACCAATAGCAACGATATCCTTACCATGCTGGGGCTGTCCTTTAGAATTTCTTGGAGTAGAAACAATCCTAAAGCCCATAGCTTGCAACAATATTGGGAAAATATAATCCAATTCGTTATCTTCTTTTAAAGATTCTATATATTCTCGTAAAATTCTATTTTTCATTTTTGTTACTTATTGTTGACCAGTCTAAATACATATTATTAAAAAACTCTTGCTCCTCTAAGGGACTTAACGCATTTAACATAATCGGCATCTCGCATGAGAATTTAATGTGTGCAAGTTGTTGAACATTACCATTCTCATCCAACCATCCTCCACCTTTCCCTAAAGCAATTTTAGTCATAAATTTATCTACAATGGAATCTCTTTTCCTTTCAGCCATTTTCATAGTTTCTTTCATGAAATTTTGAGTGGCACGATTACAACTTTCAAGAATAGTAGGCATTGAATAATCAGACAAAAGTTCCTTACACTTATCCATGTACTTAAATTTTGCATCTAATTCGCTAAAAAATGCAGAAAATTGCTTATATTCATCACTCTCGTTTATTTCAGTTTTATCTATATATTTTTTTACTGTTCCATAATAATTGTACGCATAGTTTGCCAATACATTTACAAGACACATACGTACAGAAGAATAGTCGCTATTAAAAAAGAGAAGAGTTTTCGACAATCGTTTTTGAGGATTATCAAAATCTGACAATATGGACAATACAAAACGCATTTGAAATTCTTCATTATTCGTCAAAAGGTCTAAATCAGAATCATTCAAATTTAAACTATCCCATAAATGCCTTCCTATAAGACGTCTATACCCATTTGTATCGATAATTAACTCAATGACGCATTCATTAAGTTTTGTACAGTCATTGCGACGAGAATACTCTATAGCAAAAATTTCAATACATTTCAAACAACCCTTAACACTCTTGCTTTCTACAATTCTATCTATACAATAGGAAAATAAATCCAAAGTAATATAGTTGTTTACATCAGAGTTTTCTAATGCAAACTTAATGTCTGAAAGAGAACAATTGCCGTCTTCCAGTGTTTTTTTTATATAGTTGCGAATATCATCCTCAGACTTAGATTCCATCCTAAGGTAAAACACTTTGTCTGACAAATTCATCTTATTCATATTATATTTTTTACAGTACAAATTTTCGTTTAAATCATCAGCACCTTCCAGAAACTGATGGGTAAATACACATTCTCCAAATAAGCTGCATCCTTAAACATAGGAGCAATCTCTTCAGGAGTATATCCAGCGATACCGCAGCCAACTGGAGTTACCAGAAACTTTAGTTCAGGATGCTCCCTGGCATATTGCGTAAATCTCATGATGGCAAGCTTTGTATTATGCTCACCCTCCATCGTGGGAATCGAGTACGACTGACCTTGCAATCCTTCACCATTCCCCCATTCTGCACCAAACTCATTGTAGGCCACACGAGCAGCACCAGCATGGTGCATACCCAGAGCATTGCTTCCAAACACGAAGATTTCGTTTGGTGCCAAGCTGTAAATCACAGATGGGATGATACGTGTAGGCAATGTTCCTGTATTACCTCCAGTCATCCAATAACGCTCTTCATCTGTGTAGATGTTCGTCTTTTCCATCGTTCTTATGATTTTGTTTATACCACGACCTAAAGGTCTAACTGTTACAATCTGGATGCAAAAGTAGAAAGACATTATGCAATCTATCTGCACTCTCAGAAAAAAGACGCCCTTCACATGCAAAAAAAGTGCAAACCGAACGGAATGGAGCTTGCTCCGATTGCTGAGATGCAGCCTTTTTTCTACAAAAATACAATATTTTTTCGAATAACATGACGAAAACATCAATTTATTTGCTTTAGGAGTGTTATTTTTATGAAAAATGTCTGTTTTTCGAAGAAAAAACCTTATTTTTGCATATTGATAATATATAAAAACAAGAAATATGGAGAAACAACCTCTAAATCGGATTAAGGTGATGCTTGCAGAACGCATGCTAACCAACAAGCAACTGGCTGAGATGCTCGGAAAGGATCCTGCTACAATATCAAAGTGGGTCACCAATACATCACAACCAACTTTAGAGAATTTGATTGAGATAGCTCGCTGTCTCAAATGCGACATGAACGACCTTGTCAGACTGGACGATGTCGTTACTATAAAAACAGATAAATAAGCTAATTAAGAAAAGACTCTATGCCAACAAACAAGAATGCGCAACTGCGCTACCGGATACTGGACAGATGCTTTAGCGACTTTCATAGAACATATAGTATTGAGGACCTCCTTGACACGGTCAATGAGTCCCTCATGGATCTCTATGGCTCGCAGGTCAGCATCCGACAGATACGTGAAGACATCAAATACATGAGAGATAGAGTCACCTACAATGCCCCTATCGAGACATATCCTTTCGATGGAAGGAAAAGTTACTACCGTTATTCAGACCCAAGCTTCTCCATCTTTAATAATGAGTTGACAGCCGAAGAAATAAAGTCTCTTCGCTCCACTATTGATATACTAAGCCGTTTTCGTGGTGTGCCGAGTAACGCATGGTTGGAAGATGTTATCTCAAATCTCGAATTCCGTTTTGGTGTCAAGCCCAATACAGAGAATATCGTATCTTTTGACCACAATGATCTGCTGAAGGGAACAGAGTTCTTGGGAGAACTGATAGAATCCGCTTTGAATCATCAGCCTTTGAATTTGCTCTATCGCACTTTCGCTGGCAATGAAAGAACTGCCATCCTTCATCCTTACCATATCAAGCAATTCAATAACCGCTGGTTCCTCATTGGATTGCAGGAAGGTAGTCATGGCAATTACATCACCAACAAAGCGCTCGACCGTATCGTGAAGTTTTCACGTGCCAATGTGCCGTTTATTCCCAATACGGATATAGACTTCAATGAGTATTTCAAGGACATCGTTGGAGTGACATTACCCGAAGACCATCCAGTTGCAGAGGAAGTACTGTTGAAGTTTGACGAAGCCCGTTTCCCTTACGTGGTGAATAAACCAATCCATCCTTCACAGGAGATTGAAGACGAAGAACAGCACATTGTCAAGCTCACGGTTCGTCCCAACAAGGAACTTGAAGCACGCATCTTTTCATACGGAAATCAGGTTGAAATACTCAAACCTGAGTGGTTGAGACGGCAAATTGCTGAAAAAATAGAGAATTTATTGAAAAAATATTCAATAGTGCAGAAAGACTGCAACATAGAATAATAATTTTGCAAAGACAATGATAAATGACGCAGACATAAGTGAGAACCAATTCCTCCACAGCTACGGAGAGAAGGTATGTATGAATCTTCTGAAAGATCATACCACTCAGCAGAATATCTACTGGGCAACAGATTCGTATGCTGACTACGGAGAGGATTTTACTTTCTTTGCACCTATCACGCTCGACAAGATCACATCCTATGCCTCAAAAGAAGGCAAGGTGATTACAAAGGAGCAATACAATGAGTTGGTCAAAAAGAATCCTGAGGAGAAAGACAATTACCAAGAGATTATCCGACCACGTGCCGTAAAGTCGAAAGAAGAACAGACGCAGCGTGCAAAGGATAAGGCAGAGGTATTTACTCCTGCATGGATTTGTAATGCACAGAACAATCTCATTGATGAAGAATGGTTCGGCAGAAAAGAAGGTCTCTTCAATTCGCCCGACCCTGAAAACCCTCAGAAGTGGATTAACAATGAGGAGAAAATTGAGTTTCCAGAAGGTAAAACCTGGAAAGACTATGTGGCAGATACCCGTCTGGAGATTACCTGTGGTGAAGCTCCATACCTCTGTAACAGATATGATGCAGTTACCGGTGAGTATAATGAGAATGTGAAATATCGCATAGGAATGCTCGACCGTAAACTCAGAATCGTTTCCGAGAATACGAAGGATTCCAAGGATTGGATTCTTTGGGCTAAGATAGCTCTCCGTGCAACATACGGTTTCGAATGGCAAGGCGATAACCTCCTACTTGCCAGAGAAGCTCTCTTCTTTACATTCGAAGAGCATTATATCGCTCAGTTTGGTGAAAAGAAGTTCAACCAGAACAAGATGCGCATGATGCCAGGTGCTGCTTACATCATCTCCTGGAACGTGTGGCAGATGGATGGATTGATATACGGACTTCCTGGGCATACGCCTAAGGAGTTGTCTTCAGAAGAGAAAAAACGGATCATTCAAGACTTTGAAAAGAAAAAGTCTGATTTGGGAATATTCAGAACTCCAGAAGCCGAGAAAAAATTGGATGCAGAGAGAGATAGATTAATCCACAAAGAATATCCACCCTTTGAGCGGTTCTGTCTTATCAAAGACTTCCTTAAGGGTATCAACCTTCAGAAGTCAACGCTAAGAAATATAGACTTTCACGACAAGTCGGCTATCAAACAGACCTTCGAGTCGTTAGTAAACAAGAATAATAATAAATAACATAATTATGGCAACGTACTCAACCCTTGAAGAAATAAAGACCGGCATGCAGGATGACCTGTTTGCCGACGACCTTATCACTCTTCGTTCTGAGCAAAGGGACGCAATCGACCAAGCGAAGGAGCGTTTCTGTAAAAGAAGTGGAAGACGTGGTGAATACCAGTATGAAGTTCTTCCAGAATATCGACAGTTCCTCTGGAACGCCAAGATGCGTTTCGGCAAGACCATCTGTGCCATGCAGCTCATGCGAGAACTGGATGTAAAACGTACCCTTATCATCACCCACCGCCCTGTAGTAGGAGAAAGTTGGCTGAAAGCCTTCAAACAGGTTGTGGGCAGCAAAAGTTCTGAACCTAAGGTGAAAGGCAACAGCGATATTCATAAAACCTATGCCTTCGGTATGCGTTCGGACGACGAGAGTGAGACCGTGGGTAACTTCTATGATTTACAAAGTTTTATCGAGACTCCAGGCAATCACTATGCCTTCTTTGTTTCGATGCAATATATTCGTCTCTCTGAACTTGTCAACAGCAAGACACAGGCAAAAAACGCAGGTAAGGAACTGGGCAATGGAAACTCCACATCCAAGGAGAACGAGATGCTGAAAGCAGACATTCTGAAAACCGACTGGGATTTGATCATTATTGACGAGGCTCACGAGGGAACACTTACCTCATTGGGCAAAGGCGTCATCCAGGACTTTCTGAAGAAAGAGAAAACCAAGATGCTCTATCTCTCTGGAACTCCTTTCAATCTCTATGAGGATTTCAATGGGGATGAAATCTACACCTGGGACTATATTGCCGAGCAAACAGCTAAGCATAACTGGAGTTTGGAACATCCCAACGAGAAGAATCCATACGCCGAATTGCCGAAGATGAATATCTTCACCTACGACATTACCAAGAATATTGATAATATTCTGGACCAGACTGGTGTATTCTCGTTCCCAGAGTTCTTCCGTACATGGACAGGTAACCCTAAAGCCGATAAAGCATCTATGCCAGAAGGTGCTAAAGGCCGTTTTGTGCATGAGCCAGAAGTATCTGAGTTCTTGGATTTACTCTGCAAGAAGGATGCTGAGAATAATTTCCCATTCTCTACCAATGAATATCGCCAGATGTTCCGTCATACACTTTGGGTAGTTTCTCATGTCAACGAAGCGGCTGCTTTGGAGCAACTGCTGAAAGAACACAAGATTTTCCGTCACTTCGATGTAGTGAATGTTGCAGGTAGAAACGAAACTGACGAGCAGAATGAGAATGCGCTCGATAAGGTACTTAAAGCGATTGGCGACAATCCTGAAAAGACTTCTACCATTACCATATCCTGTGGTCGTCTGACTACAGGCGTTACTGTTGCGCCTTGGACTGCCGTGTTCTATCTGAAAGGTGGCGACCGTGCTGCCACTTACATGCAGACCATCTTCCGTGTGCAGTCTCCATACAAGACTCTTGATGGTAAGATCAAGAAAGAATGTTATGTATTCGACTTTGCGCCCGACCGCACCTTGAAGATTGTGGCTGAAACTGCTAAGTTCTCTTCTATGGCTACAGCCAAAGAGAAGAAAAAACAGGAAGGTGATGAAGAGAAGACACAAGAAATGCGTGACAAGGAGACTGTTCGTGACTTTATCGAGCTTTGTCCTGTCCTTTCTATGGATGGAGGCAAGATGAGCCCTATGGATGTCAACGACATCTACAAGCAGTTGGAGAACGTCTTTATCGACCGGCTGGTGCGCAAGGGCTTTGACGATCCATGCCTCTATAACCAGGATGAACTGAATAAGGTGAATCCGGAAATCATCAATCATATTGGTGAGAATGGTGGCAAGGCTCCTGACGAGAAGCGTAAGGATGCTAAAGATACCGTTGATTTGAGCCACATGACTGATGAACAGCGTGCCGAATGGGAGGAAAAAATTCGCCAGAAGAAAGCTGAAGCCAAGAAGAAAGCAGAGGAAAAGCTGAAGAAGGATGAGGAGTTTAAGGCGCAATGGGAAGCCATGTCTGACGAAGAGCGTGAGGATTGGCTGAAGGCAGAAGCTGAGCGTATTGCCCGTCGTGAGAAGGCAAAGGAAGAGCGTGAGGAGTTCAAGAAACGTATGACCAATATCCGTGGTATTGCGCTCCGTATTCCTTTGCTGATGTATGGCGGTGCTGATGCCGGTGACCCAAAGGACGAACTGACTGTTGACAACTTCACCCGAAAGATTAAGGATGAGTCTTGGACTGAGTTTATGCCGAAGGGAATCTCGAAGGAAGATTTCAACAAAATTCGTAAGTGCTTCAATGCTACCCGTTTCGAGGAAGCGGGTAAGAAATATCGTGCCCTTACCCGTGAGGCTGACTTTATGCATATAGATGAGCGCATCCGTCAGATTACGGAGATTTTCTCTTATTTCCGCAATCCAGATAAGGAGACAGTGCTTACTCCATGGCGTGTAGTGAATATGCACATGAGTGACACGATTGGTGGTTGGTGCTGGTATGACGAAAGTTTTGACGAAAAGACCGGAGTGCTTGACACACCTCGTTATGTTGACCAGGGCAATGTAACCCGTCAACTCTTTGACAATGTTGACCTTGCAGGAGAAGTTCAGACAAAGATATTGGAGATCAATTCAAAGACTGGTCTCTACCCTCTTTACGTCACCTACTCTCTCTTTCGTCGCCGCTTGGATGAATACATCAAGGCGGAATGCATCGACAAGGAGACGGTCAGCGTGCAGGAAGAACAAGTGGTTTGGGATGATATTGTAAAGGATAACATGTATGTTATCTGCAATACTCCTATGGCTGTGGGTATCACTCGCCGCACCCTCTTTGGCTTCCGTCAGGTTGACCAGAAAGCAAATATTAAAAACGTACAATTAATCGAACGTGCTTCTAAAGACCAGGAAGGACTCGTAAAAGAACTGAAGTCTGTTGGTTTCTGGAAGGGCAATACAAGTAAGCAAGAAATGAAATTTAATGCTGTGGTGGGAAATCCGCCGTATCAAGAAAAAAAATCATCGGATAAAACCATTAATAATGGAGCATTTGCAAGTGCTTTATATCCGTCATTTATTGATTTAGCTACAAAGATTAGTTCTTCGTATATATCATTAATAACACCTAGTAGATGGATGACAAGAGTAGGACAAGGTATCACTGATGCTTGGGTTGACAAAATGCTCTATGGGAATCATTTCATTAAAATGCATGATTATCTTGATGCTACTGAATGTTTTAATAATGTTGAGATAAAAGGCGGTGTTAATTATTTTCTTTTCAAAGGTGACTATAAAGGTGAATGTCAATATACACTTCACCAAAAGGGTAAGAATATAACAATAGATACCTATTTAGACCCTATAGACTCAGGAGTTGTTATACGAGATTCTATGGCAATTCGTATCATAAACAAAATAATAGCTGTAGAAGGAACTTACTTTAAAAACAAGTGTTTTGTTTCTATGGTTAGCCCAAAACATTACTTTGATAAGGGCGAATTGTTAAGTTCTAATTGGACAGGTTATTCCAAGCTGCAAGATGAGGAGCATTGCATCAAATTGTATGTAAACAAACGTTTAGAATCATCTGGTTATGGCTGGATAAAAGTGACAGAAGTTCCTAAATGTCAATCCACTATACCACTTCATAAAATTTACATCCCAAAATCCGGAGGATCGGGAACTGATGCTATTATTTTAGGAACTCCATTTTATGGAGAACCTAATAGTGTATGTTCATATACGTATTTAGTGATTGGCTATAATGCCGAAACTCATAACTTCTCGCATGAAGAATGTATGAATATTATTACATACTAAAGTTTCGCAAGTGAATAAATATCAACTTGCTTGTTTATAAATATACATATTACG
>OLFZ01002886.1_pt1 | contig 10321 bp, 8 predicted proteins | sample 1604861 | NCBI WGS metagenome assembly OLFZ01 (sample SAMEA3888895, study PRJEB22519) | human gut metagenome | biome: human gut; feature: human-associated habitat; material: faeces | place: Denmark | collected 2011 | reverse complement strand
TATTGCGTAGAGCAATGAAAGCGGCTTCGTAAGCAGTTGAAGCCTATTGCATTATACTGATAGAAACTATAAGTAGAGAAACGATTATATCTTACGGTTGTTTGGAAAGTTGGAAATAGCTTTGTAAGCTTTTTCTCATTTTTTTGCACTACAAAAAAAACTGCGACAACGAGGATTTTTATCCTTGTGTCGCAGCCTTTGATATCCTTTCATCGAAAATCCTTCATCGAAAATCCTTTCAATTAAATGCTTTTTTCTTTAGGAAAGTATTACAGACTCCACCAATGCTTTTTCTTTTGAGGCTCTGGTTGTGCGCCCATGCTCTCTCTGATGAGCGCCCTGTAGCTTTTTCCCTGGCTGATTATCTGATAAATCTGTCCCCAGTCGGGTAGACCGCCAATGTTACGGTCATCAATGAAGTAATCAGCTTTGAGCTTACGTGAGAAATGATTGTTGTTTTCGTAGCTTTCCTCAGGATAATCCTTGTTGACAGCCCAGAATTCAACTCCTCTTTCCTTGCACCAGTCCACAGCCTCCTGCAGCAGTTCGCCTTCACGAACTGACCACAGGATGAGGCGGTGCTGGTCTCTTATCAGCATTTTCAACGTCTCGATGGCGAATGGAATCTCGCGTCCTATCTTGGGATATTCGTGAGTTACTATTGTGCCGTCGAAGTCTACTGCTATTGTTGCCATAAGTCGTTTTCGTTTTAACGTTTTACGCTATTGTCGTTCTGGTCGCCGTAGTGGCTGTTGTTATAGTTGCCATAGCTTCCGTATACAGAACTGCCGTAACCCTTGTAAGAGCCGTATTTGCCATATTTGCCGTACTTTCCGTACTTTCCGTAGCCGTAATAGTAGCCATACTTTTTCTTCGACAGATCGACACCGTTAAGCACAATCGACATCTTAGGCATCTTCTTGTCGTGGTTCAGCGCATTGATGAGATCGAAACTTGATTTTGGAGTATAGTCTGCACGGCACAGGTAAACCGTAGCATCGGCGATGCGGCTGATCTGCAGTGTGTCGGAAACAAGACCTACTGGAGCTGTGTCAATCAAAATATAGTCGTAGTGTTCTCTTAGCTGCGCCATGATGTCATCGAGACTGTGACGTGCAATCAACTCAGCAGGGTTTGGAGGAATAGGTCCTGCCATCAGTATGTCGAGGTTCTTGTTGACACCCGAATTGATAATCTGTGCCTCGATGTCCTGCCATGTGTTGTGGTCTTTGGTGAGCAGCGGAGTGATACCATGATGATGGTCGTCGATTTCGAAGAGTTCTGCCAGTCTTGGCTTACGGATGTCGAGACCCAGAATGATGGCTTTCTTGCCCAACAGGGCGAAGCTGATGGCCACATTCGATGCTGTGAATGTCTTTCCTTCACCTGATGTGGTAGAGGTGAACATGATGACTTTTTCGTCCTCTTTCAGCATAAACTGAAGGTTTGTTCTCAGTCCACGGAATATTTCCTCCATCAGGTTGTTCTTGTTTTCGTGCACCACGATGTCGGCCTTGCTCTTTGCGCTGTCGCTTGCCACTGCCACATCAGCGAGAATAGGCAGTGTGGTGAGTTTCTCCACATCGTCGTGACCCTCAATCTTGTAGCGGAAGAGCTGTATCAGGAAGAGGATGGCGGCAGGAATGGCGATGCCCAATACGAAGGCGATGAGCATGATGATAGAGCTCTTGGGGCTTATCTTTCCGCTGAATACAGGCTCATCGATGAGCTTACCTTTGTCGGCTGTGGCGGCAAGCGAGATGGAGTTCTCCTCACGCTTCTGCAGCAACATCAGGTAAAGTCCAGACTTCACTTCTTGTTGTCTGCCTATCTGTGTCAGCATTCGCTCCTGTTCAGGTGTCTCACCTATCTGTCCCTGATATTTGTTGGCCTGCGATGCGATGCTGTTGCGCTGAATCTCCATGTTGGTGCGTGCCTGTTTCATGGCACGGCGGATTGACGAGCTGAGGTCGTCGAGCTGTGCTGTGAGCGGTGTCACAGTAGGCGAAGTTTCGTTGGCGCTGTGCAGCAGTTGGTTGCGTTGCAGGGCTATTCTGTTGTATTCGTTGATGAGTGCAGTGGCACTCTCGTCGCTCAGACCCACGTTGGATGGGATGGGCTGATGATTGTTGTTGGGTTCATTCATGTATTTGTTCAGTTCGTCGAGCAATGCCAGCTGTGTGTTGGCTTCTGTCAGGCGCTTGCTGAACTCGTCGGCATTCGATACTGCTTGTGTGGCGTTTATTTTCAGTTCCACCATCTGGTTGCGCTTCTTGAAGTTCTCCAACTCACCTTCTGTGTTGCCCAGTTCGGCGTTGATTTTCTCCAGACGGTTGTTGATGAACTGCTCTGTGCGCACGGCAATGAGGTTCTTGTCTTCGTTGGCCTGTCGGTTGTAGACGATAGCTAATTGCTTCAGATAGTCGATGGCACGCTGTGGGAACTCATCGCTCAACACAAGCAGTGCGATAGTCGTAGTCTTCGAAGTCTGGCTTACGGTCAGACTGCCGGCATACTTTCCTGCTGCCCCTACTGGCGAGCTCAGTGTCACCTCGAGTACTTGTCCATCGGCAAGTGTGCGATATTCGTTCTGAGTCAGCGTGATGATGCCCACACGTGTGCCAATCATGGCTGGCAGGCGGCTGAAAGTCCTGTTGATGTTCTTGCTTGTCACCTCCTGCGTGTTCTCACCGGCAGGCATATAGTAGGTTCCTGTCACATGATAGTTGTTGCCTTCGCGGGTAATGCTCAACTGTATAGGCGCACACAACTTCTTCAGGTGAACCAGGTCCATGTCGACGTTGATTTCCTGGTTTCGGTACAAGGTGGCGTCCTTGATGTGGCCCGGATGGCGATAGGTGACGTAGAGCTTCAGGTCGGTGACTGCCTGCTGCGCCAGGTTGCATGAGCTTAGGATTTCCATCTCGTTGTCGATACCAGTCGAGTTGGAAATAATGCCCAGGTTGGAGGTGTTCATAATACTGTTGCCTCTGTTTCTCGACTGTGTCTCGTCCTTGATGAGCAACTTTGCCTGTGCCTGATAGATAGGCGTGGTGTATCGCAGATAAATGTAGGCAACTCCTAAACAGATGATGATGGACAATACAAACCATTTCCAGTTGAGCACCAGAATGGTGTAAATCTGCTTGATGTCGAAAGAAGACTTCTCCTCCTCATCTTGTAGGTATTCCTGTTTCAGATACTTTGTTTCTTCCATTATGTTGATCTTTTCTTTATAATATATAATAGGTATACATATTTATATATAGGCATTTTATCTCTTGGCCAGTTCGAGCAAATACTTGCCGTAGTTGTTCTTCATCATTGGTTTGGCGAGTTCTTCCAGCTGCTTGGCGTTGATCCATCCCTGTTTGAAGGCTATTTCCTCCAGACAAGCCACTTTAAGTCCCTGTCGTTTCTCAATCACCTCGATGAAGGTGCTGGCTTCCGACAGACTGTCGTGTGTTCCAGTGTCGAGCCATGCAAAACCTCTCTGCAGGGTGCGTACCATCAGCACGTTCTTGCCCAGATAATGCTGATTGACGGAGGTTATCTCCAACTCACCACGAGCGCTTGGCTTGATGTTCTTAGCCACCTCTACCACGTCGTTGGGGTAGAAGTAGAGTCCTACCACTGCATAATTGCTCTTCGGATGCTCAGGCTTTTCCTCGATGCTGAGGCAGTTGCCGTCCTTGTCAAATTCTGCCACGCCGTATCTCTCTGGATCGTTCACATAGTATCCGAAGACGCTCGCCTTTCCTTCTTCGGTAGCCTTCACACTCTCTTTCAGCAGGGCTGAGAAACCTGCGCCATAGAAGATGTTGTCGCCCAATACCAGGCACACATTGTCATCGCCGATAAACTTCTCGCCGATGATGAAAGCCTGTGCCAGTCCGTCGGGTGATGGTTGCTCGGCATATTCGAACTTCACCCCCAACTCGCTTCCGTCACCCAAGAGACGCTTGAATCCCGGCAAGTCGTAGGGAGTGGATATGATGAGTATTTCCCTGATGCCAGCCAGCATGAGTACCGAAATGGGATAATAAATCATGGGCTTGTCGAAGATAGGTATCAACTGCTTGCTGATGCCTTTCGTGATGGGGTAGAGGCGTGTGCCCGAACCACCTGCTAAAACGATACCTTTCATATTCTTTGGTTTATGTTGTTTCTTATTGTGTCAATTTTTCAAGTTTTGAAACTTCTGTCAATACGCCTTCTTGTCGGGCATGATGATGCTCTTGGCTGTAAGGAAGATGATGCGTATGTCGAGCCAGAACGACCAGTTCTCCAAGTACCAGATGTCGCGTCGCACGCGTTCCTCCATCTGCCAAAGTTCCTTGGTCTCGCCACGATAGCCTGTCACCTGTGCCCATCCTGTGATGCCTGGTTTGGCGAAGTGGCGCACCATGTACTTGTTGATGATGGTGCCGTATATCTCGGTGTGGTGCAGCATGTGTGGACGTGGACCCACGATACTCATGTCGCCTCGCAGCACATTGAAGAACTGCGGAAACTCGTCGATGTTGGTCTTCCTCATGAAGTTGCCAAAGGCAAACTTGCGTGGGTCGTGCTCCGTAGCCTGTGCCAGGTCGGCATCCTTGTTAATGTGCATCGAGCGGAATTTAATGCACTTGAAGGTCTTGCCGTTGATGCCCGTTCTGTCCTGACGGAAGAAGATGGGGCCGGGGCTCTGTAACTTGATGATGAGCGCGATGATGGGGATGAATGGCAGCATGCACAGGCAGGCAATGCCGCTCACCACCAGGTCGAACGAGCGCTTGATGACACGGTTGGTGGTGTTCGACAGCGGCTCGATATGGTTGGTGTACAGACTCTTTCCCATAAACTGCAGCGCATCGAGGTGCAGCTTGTAGCCCTCAAATTGGCGTGGCAGATAGTAGAAGTGAATCACGTTCTTGTCGCAGTACTGCATCAGCCTGATTACCTCCTTCGACTGGTTGTGCGACAGACAGCAGAACATCTCGTGCATATTGGCAGGTGCTCCGTGAATCGTGTTGTTGATCGAGCTGTCCACGATCTCGTTCAGTTCAGTCAAGTTTCCCAACCGTACAAACTCCTTGGGCGCTCCGACAATGTCGGCATCAGCAAAGTATCCGTTCACTCGATAACCTGCCGAAGGGTCTTCCACCAGAGTGTTGTACATGTCGAGCACAGCAGGGTCGTTGCCCACGAAGATGGCAGTGCGGCTGTTGTAGCCTTTGGTGCGGAAATATTTCAAGACCTCCAGTTCCAGTGCCCTTGAAATGACAAGGATGACGTAGAACGAGCCAAAAAACAGCAAACTGAAGTAGAACAGTCCGCCATAGTTGATCAGGAGTCTGATGGAAAGAAAGAACAGGATGGAAGCCAGTCCGCTCAAGCAGAAGGTGCGCTTGCACGCCTGCATGAAACTCACCCTTCTGATGTGGATAATGGTGGAGTACATGCTCTCGGCGATGAACATCGATGCATTGGCTGCGAAAAAAGTCATTTTCGTGGACAGGTCGAATGCTGCTGGCGAAATGTCTGGTGTGAGCAGAATATATGCCAGCAACACCAGGTTGAGGATGGCAAAGTCTACTACAATGACAATTCTTTTGACCAGTATATTACCTTTGTTTCTTTCCATTTCTTTATGATTAAGTTATTCTCACCTCTTACTTGAGGGATAGTCTGTTCCCGTTTCTGCTTTGCAAAGATACAGCAAATCGAATGCATAACATCAAGCTTGCTTGAGTGTTTTGCTGAGATGCAGCGTATTTTCTGCAAAGATAATTATTTTTATTTAATAAGGTATAAAAAAAGACCAGAAATGTAGTAAAAAAATGATTTACGTCAAAAAACACCCCGCCAATTTTGATATATTGTAATTTTATTGTACTTTTGCAAGTAATTTTAATTTGTATGAATCATAAATAACGAATAATGGGAGTATTTTCAAAACTATTCGGCCGCAAGACCGAGGATAAAAAAGTAGGCGGCATGGAAGACTACATGACGCTTGTCAGAGTGTATTTCCAGGCAGCCCTTGCTTCACAGTTGGGCATTACCAATTTGGCAATGTTGCCCGACCTTCGTGCCTTCAAGACTACATTCCGCGTTCCTACCCAGAACAACAAGTTGGGCCTGGGCGAGAAGGCGCATGTCAAGAAGATGATGAAGAGTGTCTATGATACCGATGACAATTTCTTCAAGGAGATTGATCAGAGCATTCGCAAGAAGTGTCACAAGTTGCAGGATGTCAATGTGTATCTCATCCAGTTCCAGACCTTCACCCAGGACCTCATGATGCTTCTGGGCAACCTGATGAAGTTCAAACTCCGTCTGCCAGGTTTCATGAAGAAGGCGCTCTACACCATGACTCAGAAAACCGTCGACGATATCTTCAACAAGAATGACTTCAACGACGCCAGTGTGGTGAAGACCGTCATGCAGCTTCGTCAGCTCGACAAGCAGCTGTGTTTCAGCCAGCAGTGGGTCACCGATTTTGCCTTCCAGGTGTTGATGCTTGCCAAGAAGGAGCCACGTCCATCCGATGAGGAAATCGAGAAGGCAAAGGGAAAGTTGGGCAAGTAATTTCACTTAATTTGTATCAAATTCACAAATAGTTGACGGAATATTTGCAATTTTGAAATATTTCCGCTATATTTGTACCCAAAATAGAGAGTAATGAGTGCTGATGAAAAGACAATCAATACGTTTGCCACACGTGTTAGGCAGTTGATTCTTGAGTTTGGAAAGCTCAAGCAGGAGAATGCCGAACTCTACGAGATGGTGGATGAGCGCGACGCCCAGATCAAGGCGTTGCAAGAGAAGTTGTCCCAGGCAGAGCACGATTACAACAGCCTGAAAATGGCTAAGATGATGACAATTTCGGATGCCGACATGGAAGCTACGCAGAAGCGCGTTGCCAAGCTCATCCGTGATGTCAACAAGTGTATAACGCTACTGAGCAATCAATAAGTCGGAGCGATGGCAGATCAGGAACAAGAGAAATTACTCATAAGATTACATATCTATGACACCGACCTCTCGGTCAAGATACCGCGAGAGGACGAGGAGTACTATCGTAAGTCAGGCAAACTGATTAACGATATTGTCAACTCGTATTCCAAGATTTTCAAGGGACGCAAGAGCGACAAGGAGATTCTTTACATGTCGCTCCTCGATATCGCCTTGAGATATGAGAAGGAGTCGGGTCGCAACGATACTGCACCTTATCACGATATTCTCACCCGCCTTACTGCCGAGATTGAGGACACCCTGAAGTAGTAAGAGTGTTTTTTCTCCGTCCGTTTGTTTGCCCCGTTGTCTTAAGGATGCCGGGCAGTAGCTGTTGCACAGGCGAGAATATTAATAAATCATTTATATATAATAAAATAATGGTAGTAACAATCATAGCAACCCTTGTAGCCCTCGTATTGGGAGGAGCCTTAGGGTTTTTTATTTTCCGTTATGTCATTACAGGGAAATATAACGAAATGATCGCCGCCGCCAACAAGGAGGCGGAAGTAGTGAAGGAAAAGAAACTGCTCGAAGTAAAGGAGAAGTTCCTCAACAAGAAAGCAGAGCTGGAGAAAGAGGTGCAGCAGCGCAACTCACGCATTCAGCAGAGCGAGAACAAGCTCAAACAGCGTGAGATTTCGCTCAACCAGCGCCAGGAAGAGCTCGGCCGCCGCAAGCAGGAGGTAGAGCAGAACAACCAGCGCGTGGAGAACGAGAAGAAGCTCCTTGCCCTGAAGCAGCAGGAGTTGGAGAAGATGCAGCGTCAGGAGCAGGAGAAGCTTGAGGAACTCTCTGGTCTGAGCGCTGAGGAAGCTAAGCAGCGCCTCATCGAGAGCTTGAAAGATCAGGCAAGACTCGATGCTGCCAGCTACGTCAACGAGATCATGGACGATGCCAAGCTCAATGCCAACCAGCAGGCCAAGAAGATCGTTATCCAGACCATCCAGCGCGTGGCCACAGAAACGGCTATAGAGAATTCAGTCAGTGTCTTCCATATAGACAACGACGAGGTGAAGGGCCGCATTATCGGTCGTGAGGGTCGCAACATTCGTGCCTTGGAAGCAGCCACTGGTGTCGAGATTGTTGTAGACGACACTCCTGAGGCCATCGTCATCTCTGCCTTCGACCCCGTGCGTCGCGAGGTATGTCGTCTGGCCCTCCACCAGTTGGTAGCCGACGGCCGTATTCATCCAGCCCGTATTGAGGAAGTTGTAGCCAAGGTGAAGAAGCAGCTCGAGAATGAAATTATCGAAACCGGTAAGCGCACCGCTATCGACCTCGGTATCCACGGCTTGCATCCTGAGCTGATTCGTATCATTGGTAAGATGAAGTATCGTTCATCATATGGTCAGAACCTCTTGCAGCACGCACGCGAGACAGCCAACCTCTGTGCTGTCATGGCATCTGAGTTGGGCTTGAATCCTAAGAAGGCTAAGCGTGCTGGTCTTTTGCACGATATTGGTAAGGTGCCAGACGAGGAGAGTGAGTTGCCTCACGCACTCTATGGTGCCAAGATTGCCGAGAAGTTCAAGGAGAAGCCAGACATCTGCAATGCCATCGGTGCACACCACGACGAGATGGAGATGAACACTCTTCTTGCTCCAATCGTTCAGGTTTGCGATGCTATCTCTGGTGCTCGTCCTGGTGCCCGTCGCGAGATTGTTGAGGCATACATCAAGCGTCTCAACGACCTTGAGGCAATAGCCATGAGTTATCCTGGTGTTACCAAGACCTATGCCATCCAGGCAGGACGTGAACTTCGCGTCATCGTGGGAGCCGACAAGATGAACGACGAGGAGAGCACCAAGCTCTCTGACGAGATTGCCACCAAGATTCAGAATGAAATGACCTATCCTGGTCAGGTGAAGATCACCGTCATCCGCGAGACCCGCAGCGTAGCATACGCCAAGTAATCGAAAGTATAATAACACTTGATTTATATCGAGGGAGCTGTCTGATGAGACGGCTCCCTTTTTTCTTACGACATGGGCGAAGTCAAAATTCGAAAATGACTAATGACTAATGACTATAATTCGGAAAAACTAAAATGACTAATGTGACTTACGTTTTTCCCTCGATAGTGTCATCATGTGGGTCTTAATAGATGACCAAAGCTGCTCATCTATTATGACCTCTCTTGGTCATAATAGATGCCTTCTGCAGGGCTCTTGGACCACTTGTAAAGGAACAGAGATAAGACTTACATCAAGGTTTATGCAGCAAACAGCAACCATAGGTGAATATAGATTCATCTCTCCACATAACTCTATTAGTGAACTAATGGAAGCATATTTGTCTCTCTGAAGATTTGACTGATTAAGTTTAGTCATTAGTCATTAGTCATTATCGCATTTTGGGCATAGGATTGTGACAATGTGGCAAATAAATTCCTCTTAGGCATACGAGTGCATGCCTGTGAGGAAGTAGTTTACTCCGAAATATGTCATGACGATGCTCAGGAAGGCAAGGGTCATGTAGACGTGGTAGGCGAGGGGCTTGCGGAACAGGGGCAGGCTCTGTGTATGAGCCACTACGGCGTAAATCATAAAGGTGATGAGCGCCCAGGTTTCCTTGGAATCCCAACTCCAGTAGTTGCCCCAGCTCACGTTTGCCCAGATTGCACCGATGAAGATGCCGAACCCCATGGTGGCAAGGGCAGGATAGAGGAACACACGGCTCAGCGCCTGAAGCTCCTCTCCGTGTGAGCGGAGGAAGATGCCCATGACGCCGCAGAGGAAGGTGAGCGACAGCAGGGCGTAGCTCATCATGATGATGCTGACGTGGATGCTGAGAAGGGGACTGTTGAGAACGGGCATCATCTGTCCGATGGCTGGGTCCATCTGGTTGATGTGGCTCACCAGGAGGAAGAAGCCCGATAGCAGGAAGCCGAAGACCATGACGAGGCGGATGCGATATTGCATCACAAAGCTGATGAGCATCACAAACCATGCCACGGTGAGCATGCTCTCATAGCCGTTGGACATGGGTACGTTGCCGCTGACTATCCATCTCAGCGCCAAACCGAAGGTGAGGGCAAGGAAGGAAACGCCCAACAGTGCGGGCAGAGCTATGTCGAATGCCTTCAGGCTGCGCTGTCTTGTGATGCGATAGATGGTGTAGAGGAGGGCGATGAAACCCAGCGTGAGATTTACCATAAAGAGGATGGTGGCAAAGGGGAAGCCATTGAGTATCCGTTCTGCACGATATTGCACACTGGAGGGAAGCGAGTTGCCGCTGCTCACCTGCTGATACTTCTTCATTTTGTCGAAGAAGATGTTTACTCGCTCCGTGTTTCCAGCCTTTACGTCGCCATAGA
>OLFZ01002881.1_pt1 | contig 10337 bp, 7 predicted proteins | sample 1604861 | NCBI WGS metagenome assembly OLFZ01 (sample SAMEA3888895, study PRJEB22519) | human gut metagenome | biome: human gut; feature: human-associated habitat; material: faeces | place: Denmark | collected 2011 | reverse complement strand
GGATACACAGATAAACATAGTAGCTATTTTAATTTCTTTTTCCGTAGCGATCATTACAATTTTAGTATCTGCGGACAACGCGAATATACAATGCTTAAAAAAAGCAGAATCAAACAAAAATCAGTATAAGCCGGTTAATGGAAAGCAATTATCTTTATTTCAGATTTTGCTTTCTAATATAGCTTACAATGTAATCGTTGAGATTATATATTTAGTAGGACTTATAGCGATTTCACTTATGCAGAATCTTTTACCAATTGTAACATTAAAATACATTACAGCTGTTTGTATCTTTATTATTTTACATATATTGTTTGTGTTGCTTGAATCGGTAGAACAAAAACAGTGATAAATGAGGGTAGGGAGTATCAAAATTCCTGCCCTTATTTATTGTTGTTGAATATACTGCGAAATTTGGAAAAATCTTGCGACGGGTTCTGCTTGAAGCTACAGTGCATATCTATTTATAATAGAACGGTACGTGAAAAAAGTAGTTTTGTAGTCATGGAGGTAGTTTAATGGAAAAATTAAACATTACAACTACAAAGGATAATGAAAAAGTATACAAAATCCTGGGGGATCTGATGAATGCCAACAAGGAATTCCAAATTATGATCACGGTTCCTTCTACGAAAAACGCCAAAGACAGCACAGTAAAAGCGACAGAAAAAAAGGAACAGACCCAGGAAGTCATCCATGACCTGGAAAAGGATGTCACGGATATGATCCATGAGATCGGAGTGCCGGCACATATCAAAGGGTATCAGTATCTGCGGGAAGCTATCATGATGTCGGTAGAGGATCCGGCAATGATCAGTTCTATCACAAAGATCCTGTATCCGACCATCGCCAAGCGGTTCCAGACCACACCCAGCCGCGTGGAGCGCGCTATTCGCCATGCCATTGAGGTTGCCTGGAGCAGAGGGCGCATGGAGACTCTGGATGCCATGTTCGGTTACACGATCGACACGGGCAAAGGCAAACCTACCAATTCGGAATTTATCGCACTGATCGCTGACAGGATCCGGCTTTCCTACAGAAGCTGAGGTGGAACCGGCAGACTCTAAAAGATTTGTAAATTATCGATGCCCTCTTTTCTATGAATCGTAAACATGGTATAATCAATCTATATTTTGAATACAAGCCGTAGCATATGTGGAGGGTTTACATGAAAAAAATTCTTTTTGCCGCATCGGAAGGCGTACCTTTTATCAAGACCGGAGGACTTGCGGATGTCGTAGGATCTTTGCCGAAGTATATTGACAAGGAGTATTTTGATGTAAGAGTGTTTATCCCGAAGTATACCTGTATGAAGCAGGAGATGAAGGATAAGCTCAGGTATGTGACACATTTCTACATGGATTTCAACTGGCAGAATGTGTATGTAGGTGTTCTGGAGGCAGAGGAAGCCGGGGTGCATTATTATTTCATTGATAATGAGAGTTATTTCGGTGGTTTCAAGCCTTATGGGGATGATCCCAGATATGAGATTGAAAAGTATGCATATTTCTGCAAGGCAGTGCTGTCGGCATTACCGCTTTTGAATTTCCAGCCGGATCTGATCCATTGCCATGACTGGCAGACCGGTCTGATCCCGGTATACCTGAAGGAGCGTTTCCATGGCGGAGATTTCTACCGCAACATGAAGTCTGTGATTACCATACATAATCTGAAGTTCCAGGGAAAATGGGATGTGAAGACGGTACAGAGCATTACCGGATTGCCGGAGTATTATTTTACCTCTGACAAGCTGGAGGCTTATAAGGATGCAAATCTGTTAAAGGGCGGTATCGTATTCGCGGATGCAGTGACCACCGTAAGTGATACCTATGCGGAGGAGATCAAGACTCCGTTTTACGGTGAGGGCCTGGACGGATTGCTGCGTGCGAGAAGTCATGATCTGCGCGGTATTGTCAACGGCATCGACTATGGAGAGTTCAATCCGGAGACGGACAAAAATATCGTAAAAGCCTATAATGCAGTGAATTTCCGCAAGGAAAAGGTGAAGAATAAGCGAGCCCTGCAGGAAGAGCTTGGACTTCGCGTAGATGATAAGAAAATGATGATCGGTCTGGTATCCAGATTGACAGACCAGAAGGGTCTGGATCTGATCGCTTATGTCATGGATGAACTGTGCCAGGATGATATCCAGTTCGTGGTACTGGGCACCGGTGAGGAACGTTATGAGAATATGTTCCGTCATTTTGACTGGAAGTATCATGGCAAGGTATCTGCACAGATCTACTATGATGAGGCAATGTCTCACAGAATTTATGCAGCATCTGACGCATTTCTGATGCCGTCACTGTTTGAGCCATGTGGCTTAAGCCAGCTGATGAGCCTTCGTTATGGAACTCTTCCGATCGTCAGAGAGACCGGTGGTCTGAAGGATACAGTTGTCCCGTACAATGAATTCGAGGGAACCGGAACAGGATTCTCCTTCGTAAATTACAATGCACATGAAATGCTTGCTACGATCCGTTATGCAGAGAGTGTATATTATGACAAGAAACGTGAATGGAATAAAATGGTAGATCGCGCGATGGCTGCAGATTTTTCCTGGAACAATTCCGCACGTCAGTATGAGGAAATGTACAATTGGTTAATTGGTGAGTAAGGATTCACCGAAGCGGTTCTTGCAATAAAAAGGCGCAGACGACAGATAATATATCGTTTGCGCTTTTTTATTGCGGGAATATACATGGATGTTATTGTATGTCTGCAAAAAAAAATATGAAGATGTTTGTTTATCAAACAGGAATTGTGCTAAAGTGAGAAAAAATATAAATGTTAATGATAAATAACTTTTGAATTGGTATTATTTGTACGAAACTTATCAGATTAATCAGTTATTGTCAAATAACTTAAATTGTGTTACATTTATATTAGTGCATCGTTTTTGAAATAACTATACCATTCACTTGTCTGTGAATCCGATTGATATAGTTATTTACGAAACGATGTACCAGTGGATAATACAGATATATGTATTGACCATGTAAATTGTACTTATGATGAGGTGACAATATGACACTGGACAAATTAAAGACTGGAGAATGTGGCAGAATCATCAGTGTTCGTGGCGAGGGGGAGCTGAGACATCATCTTCTGGATATGGGGCTTACACCGGGGACAGAAGTGTCTCTTCGTAAAACAGCTCCTATGGGAGATCCGGTACAGCTTGTGCTGCGCGGATATGAGCTGACATTGCGGCTGGCGGAAGCTGCAAAGATTGAGATCGTATCGATCGAATCCATGACGGAAACGAAGAAAGAAAATGAACGGCATCAGCCGATTGCTCATCCTGGTGTGGGAGAACTTGGAAAGGCTCGAGATTATCGTAAGAACCGGATCGGTGATACGATTCCCAAAGGGGAACCGATCACGTTTGCACTGGCAGGTAATCAGAACTGTGGAAAGACAACTCTTTTTAATCAGCTGACAGGTTCCAATCAGCATGTTGGTAACTTTCCAGGTGTAACTGTTGACAAGAAAGAAGGAAGCATCCGGAGGCATCCGGAGGCAACGGTAACGGATCTTCCTGGAATCTATTCACTTTCCCCGTATTCCAGCGAGGAGATCGTAACAAGAGATTTTCTGCTGAATGAGAAGCCGACAGGAATCATTAATATTGTAGATGCTTCCAATATTGAGAGAAATCTTTATCTTACCATGCAGCTGATGGAGCTTGGAATCCCAATGGTGCTGGCCTTAAATATGATGGATGAGGTAAGGGCAAATGGAGGCTCTGTTCGGATCAATGAACTGGAGGAGATTTTAGGAATTCCGGTTGTACCTATTTCAGCAGCGAAGAATGAAGGAATTGATGAGCTGATCGATCATGCAGTCCATGTTGCAAGATACAGAGAAGCACCGGGAAGAATTGATTTCTGTACTGACAATCAGTCACCGAAGGATCCGGTAGGCGCACTTCACAGATGTATCCATGCAGCCGTTCATTTGATCGAACCTTATGCAAAAAAAGCAGGACTTCCTGTACGTTTTGCAGCTACGAAGATCGTAGAGAAAGATTCTCTGATCGAAAAACGTCTGGCTTTGCCTGAAGGTGAAAAAAAGGTTCTTGATGGGCTGGTACATGTTATGGAGAAGGATGGCGGTCTGGACCGTGAGGCAGCTCTTGCGAACATGCGCTTCAATTTTATTGAAAAGCTTTGTGAGAAAACTGTGGTAAAACCGGCAGAAAGCCGTGAACATAAACGAAGTGTCGCCATAGATCGTATCCTTACCGGAAAATATACAGCAATTCCCTGTTTTGTGGGAATTATGGCAATTGTATTTGTGATGACGTTTAATTATCTGGGAGCCTGGCTTTCAGACGGAATGACTATGGTCGTGAACTGGGTAATTGCACTTATTGGCAGGGGACTGGAGGTGGCAGGTGTCAGCTCAGTACTGCAGTCACTGGTTGTGGATGGAATTTTAAGCGGTATCGGAAGCGTGATTGGATTTCTTCCTACGATCGTTACTTTGTTTTTCTTCCTGTCAATCCTGGAAGATACCGGATATATGGCTCGTGTAGCCTTTGTTATGGACAAGCTCCTTCGAAAGATCGGACTTTCCGGAAGAAGCTTTGTGCCGATGTTGATCGGATTCGGCTGTTCGGTGCCGGCCATTATGGCAACCAGAACATTATCCAGTGAACGTGACCGGAAAATGACGATCCTGATTACTCCGTTTATGAGCTGCAGTGCCAAGCTTCCAATCTACGGACTTCTCACCAGTGCATTTTTCCCGAAGCAGTGGAGAGGAGTTGTGATGATCAGCCTTTATTTTGCAGGAATTCTCTGCGGGATCCTGTATGCGCTGATCCTGAAAAAGACGAAATATAAGGGAGAGCCGGTTCCGTTTGTCATGGAGCTTCCCAATTACCGGCTTCCTTCTGCAAAAAGTGTAGGACAGCTGATCTGGGAAAAGGCGAAGGACTTTATACAGAAAGCGTTTACAATTATTTTTGCGGCAACGCTGATCGTGTGGTTCCTGCAGAACTTTGATGCAGGTCTTAACCTTGTTACCAGCACAGATCAGAGCCTTCTGGCAAAGATCGGAAGCATCGTGGCACCACTTTTTGCTCCGCTGGGCTTTGGTGACTGGAGAGTATCCACCGCATTGATCACGGGCTTTATGGCAAAAGAGAGCGTTGTGTCTACGCTGACAGTCCTTCTGGGCGGAAATACGGCATTGCTTCAGACTTTATTTACACCGTTTACTGCTTACGTATTTTTGATCTTTACCTTGCTCTATACACCCTGTGTTGCAGCTATTGCAACTGTGCGTCGGGAGATGGGAACTGTAAGAGCTGCCGCCGGTATTGTAGCAGTACAGTGTGCCACTGCATGGATCGTTGCGTTTGCGGTACATGGTGTGGGAATGATGCTTGGATTATAGAAAAAATACCTTACATATGGCTTTTCACAAACTGCAGAAAACATTCTGCAGAGGTTGTGAGAGCCATATTTTTTTTATGGGCAATTCCAACAGATAGCTTTTTCAGTCCATTAACCGGGACAGCAACAAGCGAAGGCTGACGAAAGAACTGAAAGCTGCTTTCTGTAAGAAGGCTGATCCCTTCGCCAATTTCCACTGCGCTGACAATAGATTCTGCGCGGGCAGTACGCAGAAGCTGAGGGTGGATCCCTGCATTATGAAAACTTTGCATACAGAAACGGTAAATGGAGGTGTGCGGAGGCATCAGGATAAAAGATTCTTTTTTCAGTTCGGAAAGAGAGACCGATTTTTTGGACGCAGAGGGATGAGCTTCAGGAAAAACAGCAACCAGACGGTCTGCTGTGAGAGCATGAAAAGTATAGAGCTCCGGGTCTATCATGTGTTTTCGTACAAAGATCAGATTAAAAAAGTCTTTTTCAAGACCGGAAAGAAGTTCTTCGTCTTCTACCTCCTTCAGAGAAAAAGAAAGCTCCGGGTGTGTATCACAAAAACTGTGTATCACAGAAGTAAGATGGTACTGAGAAAGAAAAGGAAGTGTTCCAATATGAAGTGCCTGGAGCTTACTGTCCTTAAAATGGTACACTGCTTCCAGAGAACGATGATACTGTCTGGAAATCTTAAGTGCTTCTTTGTAAAAAAACTCTCCTTCAGGAGTAAGCACAGCAGTACGCTTGCTGCGGTCCCATAAGGTAAGCTCCAGTTCTTTTTCCAGTTTCATGATCTGCTTGGAAAGGGAGGACTGGGAGATATGCATAGCTTCTGCAGCATCAAAAAAAGTCCGGGATTGAGCTGCACAGATAAAATAGTCGATCTGTTCAAGAGTCATGGTAACACCTGCCTTTTAGAAAATAGTGACAAATCATTCCATATTGGAAACAATTATATCATAGAAAGAATTGATTCACCATGTAAAAAAGAGATAAAATAACATAAGAAAATAAAGATGTTACTGAGAACGGAGTGAACAGTAATATAAAGATAACGCAGGAGGTTTTTTATGGCAGAAAAAGTAAGAGATCTGAGAAGTGCTCTGGCACTTCTGGAGCAGATGCCAGATCAGCTGATCGAAACAGAGGTGGAAGTTGATCCGATGGCAGAGCTTGCAGGGGTATATCGTTATGTAGGAGCCGGTGGAACGGTGAAGCGTCCCACAAAGGAAGGACCTGCCATGATCTTTAATCGTATAAAAGGACACCCGGATGCAAGAGTAGCTATCGGTCTTCTGGCAAGCAGAAAAAGGGTTGCTGCTTTACTTGACACTCAGCCGGAAAATCTTGGAAAGATGCTCTGCAAAAGCGTGGAGAATCCAATTCCACCGGTCGATCTTGAAAGTGATGCACCGTGTCAGCAGGTGGTGCATAAGGCAGCAGATCCGGATTTTGACCTCTATAAGCTGGTTCCTGCGCCAACGAACACACCGGATGATGCGGGCCCGTATATCACACTTGGCATGTGCTACGCCACACACCCGGATACTGGAGTTCACGATGTGACCATTCATCGTCTTTGCATTCAGGGAAAAGATGAGCTTTCCATTTTCTTTACACCTGGTGCCAGACATATCGGAGCAATGGCAGAGCGTGCTGAGGAGCTGGGACAAAGGCTGCCGATTTCTATCAGTATCGGAGTTGATCCTGCTATTGAGATCGGTTCCTGTTTTGAGCCGCCTACAACACCACTGGGGTATGATGAGCTGTCTGTAGCCGGTGCACTGCGCAAAGAGCCGGTGAAACTCTGTAAATGTTTAACCGTTAACGAGCGTGCCATCGCCAATGCGGAATACGTGATCGAGGGAGAAGTGATTCCGGGTGTGCGTGTAAAGGAAGATCAGAACAGCAATACCGGATACGCCATGCCGGAGTTTCCGGGATATACAGGGCCTGCAAGTGATCAGTGCTGGCTGATCAAGGTTACAGCAGTGACACATCGTGAAAATCCGATCATGCAGACCTGTATCGGGCCAAGTGAGGAGCACGTATCCATGGCGGGAATCCCTACAGAGGCCAGCATCTATGGCATGGTGGAAAAAGCAATGCCTGGAAGACTTCAGAACGTATACTGCAGCAGTGCCGGAGGTGGAAAGTATATGGCTGTCCTTCAGTTTAAAAAGCTTTCTCAAAGTGATGAGGGAAGACAGCGTCAGGCTGCACTTCTTGCATTTTCCGCCTTCAGTGAGCTGAAAAATGTATTTCTGGTAGATGAAGATGTGGACTGCTTTGATATGAATGACGTACTTTGGGCGATGAATACGAGATTCCAGGGGGATGTGGATGTGATCACCATTCCGGGTGTCCGTTGTCATCCTCTTGATCCGTCTAATGATCCTGCATTTTCTCCAAGTATCCGTGATCATGGAATTGCATGCAAGACTATTTTTGACTGTACGGTGCCTTATGATCTGAAGGAAGATTTTCACAGAGCCCGTTTTATGGAACTGGATCCGGAGAAATGGCTGAAAAAATGAAAAAGAGAATTATAGTTGGTGCGACAGGTGCAAGCGGCCTGCCGCTCCTTGTAAAATGTCTGGAGATCATCCGGGAGAATCCGGATTTTGAGTCTTATCTGATCATGAGTTCCAGTGCAGAGCTGACTCTTCGCCAGGAGACGGAGCTGGAACCGGAGGATGTGAAACGATTGGCAGATCATGTATGTGCACCGGGAGAAATTGGGGCAAAACCGGCCAGTGGTTCTTTCAAAACAGAGGGGATGCTGATCGTGCCCTGCAGCATGAAGACGATCGCGGGGATCCACAGTGGCTATGCGGATAATCTTATTCTGCGTGCGGCAGATGTGACGGTCAAGGAACAGAGAACACTGGTGCTGGCAGCCAGAGAAACACCGTTAAGCGGGATTCATCTCCGAAATCTTTATGAGCTTTCCATGCTTCCGGGAGTGCGGATCATTCCGCCGATGCTGACGTTTTATCATAAACCGGAGAGCATTGATGATATGGTGTATCATATTGCGGCAAAGCTTTTGGAACCGTTTGGGATCGAAGCAAAGGAGTATCGCAGATGGAATGGATTGTAAAAGAGTGTGTGGAGACTGCAGGCTGTAAGCTGGAGGTCAGTGCTGCATTTGTTGGAGAGGATGTGCTTATCTGTCTGAAAGGCGGAGAGAGACCTCATCTGGGATGTGTGGTGCAGACGGAACCGAGAGTGTCTCTGACAGGGGATGGTTCTGTGAGTGCGACTTCTTCAGTTTTGAATTTTCCGGGACATAAGGACGAGGTGATCTGCCGGTGGATGGCGGAGCAGGTTTCGAAAGAGCTGGGAAAGAGAGTGGTTTGCACCGGGGGATTTCATAAGGATGGTATTTCGGAGAAAGAGATCCGGGAGGTGCAGGGAAGTGTTGTGCGTCTGACAGAGATGGTGATAGAAGGACTGCAGCGGTAGTTGAGTAACGAACGGCCGGAACCTGCTAAAGTTATTTTCCAAAAGTCCGAAACTTTCTTCGCTCAAACAGCGAATTTTTGAAAAATAACGCAGATTCCAGCCGTCTAAAATGTTTCTGTATTCTATTTATTTTCAAATATATTCTCGCGGGTAATATTCTTAGCCCACTTCCCACTGAGATACCTTTTGATCACCCATGGCCACTTCACAAATTCATCCGTACAGAGCAGAAAATACACCCACATAACCGGCAGCTTCAGTACAAAAGCAGCGAAGAATCCAAGGGGTACTGCATATACCCACATATCAATGGTATCACAGATCAGACCAAACTTTGTATCACCACCTGCCCGGAACACACCAGCAATCAGGGTTGTATTTACGGCAGACCCCATAATATAGTAGCTGTTGATCAGAAGCATATATTTCAGATAATGCATGGCAGTGGGTGTCAGGGACGCAAATCTCATTACGAACGGTGTGATGGCAAGAACGATAAGTCCGCCCAAAAAACCTGCAATAACAGTAAGCTTCAGTGTTTTGGAAGCATAACGCCTGGAACGTTCCAGATCGCCCTGCCCCATAACATTGCCTAGAAGGATACCTCCTGCACTGGCAATACCGAAACAGAAAACAGAGCCGATATTACGGACTACTACAACCAGAGAATTGGCAGCAACCGCATCCGTACCAAGATGCCCCAGGATCACAGAGTACATGGAAAAACCAATACTCCAGGAAATATCATTGCCAAGAGCCGGCAGGGAAAGCCGCACGAAATCACTGAACAGCAGTTTGCTTTTTGTGAACATACATCGGAGATCCAGTCGGACATTTTTGCTGAAAGCAGAAACAATAAAACAGGCGATCAGCTCGATCATTCTGGAAAGTGCAGTAGCAATAGCCACACCGGTAGCACCAAGCTTGGGTGCTCCGAACAATCCGAAGATAAAAGTCGCATTCAAAAGAATATTCAGTCCAAAGGCCAGCATATTCATCGCCATGCTGGTAGTCACCCGTCCAATGCTTCGAAGAACAGCCAGATAAACCTCCGTCATACCCCAGCAGATATAGGTGATACCCATAATGCGAATATAGGAAGAACCAATGGCCAGAAGCTCCGGATCGTTGCGGATGCCGACAAGGATTTTGGCGACGCCTTCGGCGTGCGCGAGAACAGGTTCACCCGTCGAGAGCGTGCGGCCGCTGTAGAGCGGCTCCACAAGGCTCTTCGCAAGTTCGGGATCAGCGACAGGACGATTCTCCGTCGTTTCCATGTTGGCTATCTCCTCGTGTGTTTTCTACTCTTTGTTCTTCTCTTGCAGTCTTTTGAGGAGATATCGCGGCTTCTGCTGCCGGATGAATTCTCCTCCGAGTATTCCTATTCTAAGAAAGGAGTAGCAGGAAAGAGGCACACGCAATCTTTTCGATCGCATTTGCTTACGGAATCGTTTCTGAGCCCGAAGTCTGCGGCTG
>OLFZ01002875.1_pt1 | contig 10357 bp, 7 predicted proteins | sample 1604861 | NCBI WGS metagenome assembly OLFZ01 (sample SAMEA3888895, study PRJEB22519) | human gut metagenome | biome: human gut; feature: human-associated habitat; material: faeces | place: Denmark | collected 2011 | reverse complement strand
AACTATTCATAAATAGCTCATTTTAAGCTGTTCAGTAGATTTTAGCAGAATTTTTGTAAAAAAACACTTTTTTAACATACAGAAAACTCGTTTATATAAATAAATTATGTATCTTTGCAAGGTGATATAAACTACTTTACACAGTATTAATTTAATCTAAAAGCAAACAATGATCAAATTACTGAAATCTTTGTTGGTGGCTTTACTCGTTCCTGTCTGTTCCTATGCAGCTGGATGGGACGATGAAGAATACAAGCGTATTGAGCAGAGCATCCAACAGCCAAAATTGAGTGAAAAAGTTTACGCCATTACATCGTATGGCGCTAAGACAACGGCTTCTGCTGCACAGAACCAGAAGGCAATCAACCGTACCATCTCACTTGCATCCAAGAAAGGCGGCAAGGTGGTGATTCCTGCTGGAACATGGAACACTGGAGCCATCGAATTGAAATCGGGAGTCAATCTCGTTATCGAAGAGGGTGCTACACTCCGCTTTGCCTTCGAGCCAAAGCTCTATCCATTGGTTCGCACTTCTTGGGAAGGCTTGGCTTGCTGGAACTACTCTCCATGCATCTATGCTTACCAGGCTAAAGACATCGCCATTACAGGTAAAGGTACCATCGATGGTGGCGGCAACAACGACACCTGGTGGCAGTGGAACGGAAATCCACGCTTCGGATTCAAGGCTGGAGTAACCACCGAAAGCCAGAAGTTGGGTTCACGCTCCAAACTGCTGAAGCAGGCAGAAGACGGCGTGGCCTTTGATGAAAGAAAGTTCGGTATGGGTCAGGGGCTCCGTCCTCAGCTCATCAACTTCGTTCGCAGCGAGCGCATCCTCATCAAGGATGTCAAGATGATCAACTCTCCTTTCTGGGTTATCCACCCTCTCCTCTGCAAGAACATTACCGTAGATGGGGTTTACATCTGGAACGAAGGTCCTAACGGTGACGGCTGCGACCCTGAGGCATGCGAGAATGTTCTCATCCAGAACTGTATCTTCCATACTGGCGATGACTGCATCGCCATCAAGAGCGGTCGCAACAATGACGGTCGTCTCTGGAACCAGCCTTCCAAGAACATCATCATCCGCAACTGCAAGATGGAAGATGGTCACGGAGGTGTGGTTATCGGCTCTGAGATTTCCGGCGGATGCGAGAATGTCTACGCTGAAGACTGCGAGATGGACTCTCCGCATCTGGACCGTATCCTCCGCATCAAGACCAATAATTGCCGTGGCGGACTGATTCAGAACATCAACATGCGCCGTATCAAGGTAGGTCAGTGTGGCGAAGCTGTAGTAAAAATCAACCTCGATTACGAGTCTAAGGAAGTTTGCTACCGTGGTTTCGAACCAACCGTTCGCAATGTGAATGTCGAAGACGTTACCTGCCAGAAGAGCAACTATGGTGTTCTCATCATTGGCCGTGATGCTATAGAGAATGTTTACAACATCAACATCAAGAACTGTAAGTTCGACGGTGTGCAGAAGCAGCCAGTCAAGATTACAGGCAAGACCCGCAACGTGAAGTTCGAGAATCTCTACATCAACGGTTCTCTTGTTCTCAACGCAGGCGAGCAGCCATACAAGAACTATTCCGAGTGGCTTACCCACAGCGAGATGAAGCGTGTTCCTCATTCTTATCTCCTTGATTTCAGCAAAAAACCAAAGTGGAGTTATGTAATGGGCATCGAAATGGAAGGTATGCTCGATACTTACGAAGCATACAAGGAAGGCAATGAGTCTATCCTCGAATATCTGAAGGAATATCCTAAGACCATGATTGACGAGAAGGGTAACATCACCGGCTACAAGTATGAGGATTTCAACCTCGACAATGTTCGAACAGCCAAGTTTATCCTCCGCATGCATAACATCGCTCCTACCAAGGGCACTGAGAAAGCTTTGAAGACTCTCTTCAAGCAGCTTGTCAACCAGCCTCGCACCAAGGAAGGCGTTTACTGGCACAAGGCTATCTACGCCAACCAGGTTTGGCTCGACGGTATCTTCATGGGCTTGCCTTTCTACTGCAACTATGCCGTACAGACCATGAAGCCAAAGAAGGCAGAGAAGTATCTGAACGATGCGGTAGACCAGATGATCAAGACCGACCTCCGCACCTACGATGAGAAGACCCAGCTCTGGAAGCATGCCTGGGATGAGACTCATGAGCAGTTCTGGGCAGACAAGGAGAACGGTAAGAGCCAGCATACCTGGGCTAGAGCCTTGGGATGGTATGTAATGGCAATGACCGAATGTCTCGATGCAATGCCAGAGAATTACGCTCGCCGCGATGAGGTTATCAAGCTCTTGAACAAGGCGATGGCTAGCGTAGTGAAATACCAGGATAAGGCTACAGGCGTATGGTATGACGTGATGGACGTCAAGGATCCTCGCAACTATCTGGAGAGTACAGCTTCAAGCATGTTTGCTTATATATTGCTCAAGGGTTACCGCAAGGGATACCTCTCAGAGAAATACCGTGATGCCGGTGTTAAGGCTTACAACGGAATCCTGAACCAGTTCATCAAGGTGAACCCAGACAAGACCATCAGTCTTACCAAGTGCTGTTCAGTAAGTGGTCTCGGTCCTGGTCCTGGTCCTTACGTCAAGAAGCCAAACTTCAAGCGCGATGGCAGCTTCAACTACTACATGAGCGAGCCTATCCGCGACAACGATGCCAAGGGCGTTGGTCCTTTCATCTGGGCTAGCCTGGAAATGGAACAGCAGGGATTGAACAAATAATTCATTTTTCAAGATAACAATGCAAAAGATAATATTCTCAACCATGGCAGCAGCACTCATCAGTGCTGCTGCTTTTGCACAAGCTCCAGCCTTCCCAGGCGCAGAGGGCCATGGCAGATATGTTACCGGCGGTAGAGGCGGTAAAGTAATTCACGTTACCAACCTCAACGACAAGGGCGCCGGGTCCTTTCGTGCTGCAGTGAGTGGCAGCAGCAAGAAGATCATTGTCTTCGATGTGGCTGGCGTCATTCCGCTGGCTTCCGATCTGACCATCGGAGCCAATACCACCATCCTCGGACAGACAGCACCTTCACCAGGAATTACCCTGAGATATTACACCGTTCGCCCGGAAAACAACTGCATCATCCGATTCATCCGCTTGCGACGAGGTCAGGAAAAAGACATCAATGACGGAGCGGATGCTACATGGCAGCGCAACAAGACAGGTATCATCTTCGACCACTGTTCCTTCAGCTGGAGCATCGATGAGGTGGCTTCCTTCTACGACAACAACAATTTCACCATGCAGTGGTGTACCATTGCTGAGAGTCTTACCAATCCGGGACATTCCAAGGGTGCCCATGGCTACGGTGGTATCTGGGGCGGAAAGCTAGCCAGCTTCCACCACAACTTCCTGGGCCATCTGATGAACCGTGGTCCCCGCTTCAACGGTGCCCGTTACGGATGGACAGAATACACCAGCAACAAGGATTACGACACCTATAAGTGGAAGAACACCGTCCAGGCAGAGAATGTAGATTTCCGCAACAGCGTCATCTATAATGCACAAGGCACCTGCTATGGTGGTCCTGGAGGTGGACAGATCAATATCGTCAACAATTACTATAAGGCAGGTCCTAGCCAGAGTTTGAAAGGTACAACCCAGAACGGCATCAAGGTAGATGTAAGCACAGGCAAGGAAAGAGGAAACCAAGAGCGAATTACCCTGGTAACCGTATCAACCAGCAGTAATTCTGACAAGAACCATCCTGAGTTCTACGAAATGACCAGCAGATACTTTATCAATGGAAACACCACAGAAACCACCAAAGGATCTGTTACAAAGAACAAAGACTGGAAGGGCGTAAGCTATGACAAGGGTACTTATACTTACAATAATGAGATTTATTCAGCCGACAAGAAGAATCTTTATGGTGATGCGGTAGAACATAAGACCATCAACGGAGTTTCCTGCGTCAAGATTAAGATGGACGCTCCTGCTCCTACGGGCGTGATTACAACTCATACAGCCGATGAAGCTTTCAGCAAAGTATTGGCTAACGCCGGAGCTTCACTCTTCCGCGATGAGATTGATGCCCGCTACATGGAAGAGGCCAAGACGGGAACGGCACAGTATAAGGGAAGCATCACTCAGTCGCCCGGCATTATAGATAAGGTATCGGACGTAAACGGTTATACAGAGAAGACCTTCGCAACCGGTAGTCGTCCTAAGGGATTTGACACTGACAATGACGGAATCCCTGACGATTGGGAGACAGCAAACGGCTTGAATCCGAACGATGCGAGCGATGCTCTCACCTACTCTCTTGATGAGAAAGGTTACTATACCAACCTGGAAGTCTATGCCAATTCGCTGGTCGAAGACATCATGAAGACTGGTAATGCTAACGCAACTAACGCTGTGGATGAATATTATCCTGCCTGGAAGAATCCAACAGGCATCAGCGATTACCCGGTTATCAATCCTGGCGAATTGGTCAAAGTGACTTACTACAGTCTCGACGGAACACTCCTTTCTGCTCCACAAACTGGAATCAACATCCGCAAGATGGTTTTCAGAAATGGCAAGGTATTAACAGATAAGGTTATCAAATAAAATAACAAAAAATAACGCCCGTGTTACAGTAAACGAATACTGGACACGGGCGATTTTTATTAAATCAATGAAAAAAATTGATTAACGATATTTCGCCAATTAAAATCTTATATCCTTTTGATTACTTTACGTACTTCTTGCCGTTCTTGATTACCAAGCCCTTGTAAGAGTCAGAAACCTGCTGACCAGCGAGGTTGTATGTCTTGCCAGCCTTAGCTGAATCAACGCTAATATTTGAAATGCCATTAGAAACACCCACATTGAACCAAATACCATGCAAAGCAACATCTGCACCTGCAGACTTATCTTCCTTAACACCTGTAATATCTACGGTATAACTCTTAGACTTGTCCAACTGAACCTTAACTACAGCAGTATTTCCTGGCGCTGTAATTTCATCCTTTTCTACTGTAGTACCATCAGCAGCAGTTGCTACTACAGAAACATAACGAGAATCACTACTAGAAGTAGTAACACCATACACTTCAATATTATCAACTCCAGTAATAGCCATTTTGAATGCTTTAGCCGAATTATCTTTCTTCAAACCGATTCCATCCAGCTTTACAGCTCCTTCACCTTTCTCTTCCTTAGTCTGAGGGTCGATGCTGCCTTTCTTGCCATTTGCTGCAGTTTTACCACTACCTTCTACAATCCAACCTTCAGCAATACCAGCCTGGACATTTGCCTGTGAAGTCTGCAAGAAAGTATTCTCGGTGAATACCTTTGCTGTCTGAGCGTTCATACTTGCTGCCATAGCGACAGCTGCGATAAGAGTAAAAAATTTCTTCATAATCTATCTGTTTTTAAGTTTAAAAAATAGTCGTGAATAACTTATTTAAGTTTGATTCATTTTTTGCTTATTCCGATGGCAAAATTAACAAATCATTTTGAGAACACAAGAAAAACGTGAACCAAAATGAACAAAAACAACGAAAACGATTACGTAGCTTTTACAAGAAATAAAGAAGAAAAAGAACAGAAAATAAAAATAATAAGTGTACTTTTGCATCTATAAACTTAAAAAACGAAAGTATAAATATTATATAATTACCTAAAGGCAAACAAAATGAAAAAAAATCTACTCAGATTCGGGCTTCTAAGCCTGTTGCTTGTCTTTGCTTTTATTGCAAAGGCGCAAGACGTAACTGCTATTTGGGACTTCCACACAACGTGCCAGAAGGAATCAACACAGCAACAAATTTTCAAGGTAAAGTGGGAGACATCACCTCTACAGTTGACGGCATTCTACTACATGTAGATGCAACCAAGGGAAAACTGAAAGGAAGAGACACTGACGCACAGTTTAATACCGGAACCATCCTTCAGGTACCTGTCAAGTCAGCAAAGGACATCGTCACTGTAACCAGCTACCCTGGCTACCACAACTATACCATCGGTGGTGTAGCTGCAACAGAAGACGCTACTGACCACAAAGCTACTACAGCAGAAGTGGCTAAGGGCTATGTTGAGGTTGTGGCAACTGGTGGTTGCTACCTTTATAATGTAAAGGTGGTTCAGGTTAGTGCCATTCAGGAGAAGGCACTCTACACTACCGACTTCACCAACTGGGAGAAAATAGACAACACAAAAGCTACAGATGTAAAGGTAAATCTCAAAACCCTTTACAGCAAGGAGGCATTTACCTTTACATTCAACGGAGTGGGTGTTGACCCTACGGGAAATCAGGCTAAGTTCCCTGACCGTACTGGATATATGATTACAGCTAAGTATCCAAACCAATACACAACAGCTGAACCTAGTGTAGTAACATCTGCATTGGCAAGCATCACCAAGATTACACTGCACCAGGCTGCTACCGGCGGCAAGCGTGGTATCAAGGTATCAGTAAAGGGTGACGGCGATGAAGACTGGGTAGTAATCCACAACGTATCTATCGTAAAAGCAAGTGGTGAGGATCTGACACTCGACGTAAACCGTACCAACTGTCAGATTAAGTTCGAGAACTTTGCTCTCGGTCAGAACGCTTACGTTACTGACCTCGCAATCTATGGTAATGTAGATATGAGCAAGACTCCAATGCTGGGCAGTTTCGCAGTAAACGGCAAGGCTTACCAGGCAGCCGACCTCTTCGAGGAGAATGCAGAAGGCAAACAAATCGCAACTATTCTTGTTTCCAAGAAGGCTAAGCTCATCACAGAGTCTAACCCTCTTACCGATCTCGTTACAGCCAACGGAACCATCAAGAGCACTACTTACACCACTACAGGCGAAGGTGCCAACCAGAAGACTGTAGCAACTATCGTAGTAGAGGCTAACGGTGACGAAGTAACCTATGAGTTGACCGTAGGCTTCAAGCCAGATTTCACCCTCACCTATTATAATATAGACGGCAAGACTGTTATCGGCACACAGGCAGTAGAACAGGATGCAGAAATTGAAGCTTTCGTAGAAGGCGTAGAAAACAAGGTAACTGTAGCTGACGGCAAGAAGTTCCGCGGATGGTCTTCTTCCTTGAAGCAGGATGAGAAGAAGTTCACCACTTCTTCTGTCATTACTTCAGATGCAGCACTCTATGCACTCGTAACTGATATAGAGACAGCCAATGCAACAGCCCGTTACGACTACAACTTCACCAAGGAAGGTTTCGACATCAACGACCATGAAGCTATTTCTGTAGAAAACGGCAAGTGGCACGATACTACACACGGTTGGGTATTCGAATCAAACGGCAAGATTAAGGTATTGATGGGCGGTAAGGGTTACATCAAGATGAACCTCTGCCAATATTCTAAGACTGGTAAGATTACCCTCCTCGATCCTAAGGGAAATGAAGTAAGTTCTATTGATGCAAAGGCAACAAAGGACGGCAACTTCGGTATTCTCCAGAACGAATCAACCGAGAGTGGTGAATATACCCTCACCTTCGAAGGAGGAGATACATATATCCACAGCCTCAGCATCGTCAACATGACCAATCCAGCCTTCGCTCAGAACGGTAACTGGATGGAAGTAAAGGCGGGCGACGCACAGGGCTTTATGACAGCTCTCGAAATTGCTAACGGCAACAATGCAGCAGCCAACGCAACACGTACATTCATCTTCTTGCCTAACGGCACATACGATCTCGGAGACAAGTGTCTCACTACTATCAGTGGCAACAACATCTCTATCATCGGCGAGAGCATGGACAACACCATCATCGTGAACAAGCCTGAGGTAGAGGGAATCGGTGTTACTGCAACATTGTTCAATACCAGCACAGGTCTCTACATGCAGGATCTCACCCTGAAGAATGCTTATCCATTCGACAAGAGCACCGGCCGTGCCGTCTGCCTCCAGGATAAGGGTACCCAGACCATCTGCAAGAACGTGAAGATGCTATCATACCAGGATACTTACTATAGCAACAATAATAAGGGTCAGTACTACTTCGAGAATTCAGACATCCACGGAATCGTAGACTTCATCTGCGGTGGTGGCGATGTATTCTTCAACAAGTGTACTTTGACATTGGAACCAGGTAAGGGTTCATACATCACAGCTCCTTACACAGACGGAAGTGATTATGGTTATGTATTTGACGGATGTAAGATTGTAGGTTCAGCTACTGACAGCTTCACCTTCGGTCGCTCTTGGGGTGGAACTGCCAAGTGTGCTTTCCTCAACACCATCCTCGACAAGAACGCAGCAGCCAACATTGCTTCAACCCGCTGGACAACAGGTGGTATGAACGTGGTTGCCAAGAACTTCTTCGAGTACAACACTGTTGATGAGAACGGCAAGGTGATTTCTCCTGCCGAGAACATCGTGAAGTTTACAAAGGATAAGGAAGTTAGCGAGTACAACACCATCATCACAGCCGAGAAGGCAGCCGAGTTCAGCCTCGACAAGGTATTCAACAACTGGAAGCCAGCCGACCTCGCAGCTCAGAAGTCTGCAACTGCAGCAACAGAAAGCAATGGCAAGCTCGCTTGGGAAGGTGATGCACAGATGTACATCGTATTGAAAGACGGCAAGTTCTTCGCCATGACAGCAGAGAAGTCACTCGGCATTGCCGGTGCTACAGGTACATGGAGCGTTCGTGCTGCCAACGAGATGGGTGGTTTCGGTAAGATGACTTCTGTTGTTACCGGCATCAAGAACATTGCTGCTGCAGATGAAGCAGCCACCGTAAGCACAGCCATCTTCTCAATAAGCGGTACTCAGCAAAACAGTCTTCAGAAAGGAATCAACATCGTTGTGAAGACTCTTGCTGATGGTAGCAAGAAGACAGAAAAAGTTATCATGAAATAAAGGAAAGGGACCGCCTCTGTTTTTGTTCAAGGAGAGGCGGTCATAAGTCTAGAAAACAGTTAGCGCACAACAGTTGACTACCACATGCACATCACCTGTTGTGCAAGCGCATATCAGCTGATATGCAAGCGCACAACAGCTGTTGTGCGGCCGAAGATACTAACTATCCTAGAAACTTATACTATCTGTTCCAACAACATTTCAGTAATATACCAACAAGAAGAGAGTGCGTCATGAACTTATGACACACTCTCTTTTCCGTTTCGTAACAACTCAGTGTAAGCCGTCGGCTAACCCCGTATTGTGAGACATAAAAGTTTTCTAGCACCCAGAGTTGAGAAGACTGGATAGAAAATTCAGGCGACGGTGGATAGAAAGCTACATTCAAAAACACCCTTCACCTCTCATGCCCCCAGTGTTTATCGGGGTTTCAGGCGAAAAGGTGAAGGGTGAAGGGTAAAATTGAGAGTAAGGTTTTTCACAAGCAAAACCACGCTTCCTGCAGCCGGAAAGCATATTTCGAATGGCGAAGGTAGACATCCCGAAATTTTTCTCCCGACGCATCATTTTGTGCCCGGCAATGGCAAAAAGTTGCCCCAGTTGAGGGCAATATTGTGCCATAGTTAGGCAATAAGTGGAATGAGCCTCTTTCAGAAGTTAAAGAAGTTATGCTCATAGGGGTACTGAGCAGTTAACTATAGGGGTTTTTATGTTAAAAACAATCTTTAAGCAAACGTTTACGTATTATTTTCACGTGAATCTTTAACGTAATTCATTTTTTTTACCTATATTTGCAAACGAAAAAAACAGACTGTGCATAAAATTGCGCTATAAATGCGTATTTTTTGCACAGCGGTTTTTGTCTACTTAAACGTACAAATCGAGAGTAAGAAAACAAATTTTATAATAGTATAATCTAACCTATAAGTGTATGTCTGGTAATTATAACAGAAAGAAGATTGCGCTTGCAGGTGCGCTCATGTTCATGGTAACAAGCGTCTCTGCGCAAACGGTAAAAGGAGTTGTTACTGACAATACGGGCGAGCCAATCATCGGCGCATCTGTCATGGAGGTAGGTGTAGCTGGCAATGGTGGCGTGACCGACATTGACGGTAACTTCACAGTAAACTTAAAAGGCAAGAGCAAAAAACTGAAGATTTCATACATCGGTATGAAAGCGAAGGAAGTAAGCGTTGCAGGTAAAGAAACTATCGACGTCAAGCTCGAGGATGACAACACCACCCTCAACGACGTGGTTGTAATCGGCTATGGTACAGTTAGAAAGAAGGACCTCACAGGTTCTGTATCTTCTATCAGCGACAAGCAGATTGCCAATATTCCTGTATCTAACGTAAGCGAGGCGATGACCGGTAAGATGGCGGGTGTGAACATCACCACCACCGAAGGTTCACCAGATGCTGACGTGAAGATTCGCGTGCGTGGTGGCGGTTCCCTTTCTCAGGACGAGGACACTGAAAAAGATGCCTATTTTTGGAAAAACGAATGAAAATGCAGTCAGT
>OLFZ01002864.1_pt1 | contig 10390 bp, 7 predicted proteins | sample 1604861 | NCBI WGS metagenome assembly OLFZ01 (sample SAMEA3888895, study PRJEB22519) | human gut metagenome | biome: human gut; feature: human-associated habitat; material: faeces | place: Denmark | collected 2011 | reverse complement strand
CAAGCCTTATTTGAGGCTTGATACCCCGCCATGCCCTTTCGCTGAATAGTTACAGTTATTGGTTTGTAAGGTAAAGTCAAAGGTAATATATACAACTACAAAGTTAACATTTTTATTTTATTATGCTGTTATGATATAGGGGGAAAAAGTAAGAAAAATCACTATTTATCATAACACTGATTATGTTAACAAAGGGCAATCTTCTTTATTTAGGCGAAAAAAGACTTGTAGGTTAAACGTTGTTAATTTTGATACTTTGAATTAAAAAAGTCGTTTATTAATTATTATCTTTGTAATATCAAATTAGAACTTGAATTGTTAACATTCTTCATTATGGAAAATAATACAGAACTCATTTCACAATGTGAGGCAAGAGCCAAGGAATGGCTCACTCCGTCATTTGACGAGGCCACAAGAACAGAAGTACAGAAAATGCTCGATTCTGAGGACAAATCGGCCCTTATCGACGCTTTCTATCAGAACCTCGAATTCGGTACTGGTGGTTTGCGTGGCATCATGGGTGCCGGAACCAACAGAATGAACAAATATATCGTCGGCATGGCTACACAGGGATTTGCCAACTACATCCTTAAGGCATTCCCCGGAGAGAAGGATCTCTCGGTTGTTGTAGGTCACGACTGCCGTAACAACTCACGCCTTTTCGCAGAAACCGTAGCTGCCATTTTCTCAGCCAACGGCATCAAGGCTTATCTTTTCGAAGGTCTTCGCCCTACCCCGGAAATTTCGTTCGCCATTCGTCAGCTCGGCGCTAAGGCTGGCGTGAACGTTACTGCTTCACACAACCCGAAGGAATACAACGGATATAAGGCTTACTGGAGCGACGGCGCACAGGTGTTGGCTCCGCATGATACAGGCATCATCGAGGAAGTGAACAAGGTGGCTATCGAGGACGTGAAGTTCGAGCCGAACAAGGACCTTATCAAGATTATAGGTGGCGAGATGGACTACGACTATATGACAGCCGTACATTCAGCTATGATTGATCAGGACGTCATCAACCGTCAGAAGGACCTCAACATCGTTTATTCTGCCATGCACGGTACAGGCCGTGTCATCGTTCCGCTCTGCCTCCGTTCATGGGGCTTCCAGAACATCAACGTCGTTCCTGAGCAGATGGTTGTGGACGGCAACTTCCCGACCGTTGTTTCGCCTAACCCTGAGAATGCAGAGGCTATGACCCTCGGCATGAAGCTCGGCACTAAGCTTAACGCCGACCTCGTTGTCGCAACCGACCCTGACGCAGACCGTCTTGCCATCGTCTGCCGTGACGACAAGGGCGAGTGGATGATCATCAACGGCAACCAGACTGCCATGATGTTCTGCTACTATATCATCGAGAACAAGAAGAAGCTGGGCAAGCTCCAGCCTACAGACTTCCTCGTCAAGACCATCGTTACAACGGAGGTTATCGCTGAGATAGCCAAGAAGAACAACGTGGAGCTTCGCGACTGCTACACAGGCTTCAAGTGGATTGCACGCGAGATTGCCATTTCTGAGGGCAAGCAGCAGTATATCGGCGGTGGCGAGGAGAGCTTCGGCTTCCTGCCTTACGACAAGGTTCGTGACAAGGACGCTCCTGCTTCAATCTGCCTTATCTGCGAGATTGCAGCATGGGCAAAGGATCAGGGCAAGACTCTCTACGACCTCCTGATGCAGATTTATGCTGAGTATGGCTTCAGCAAGGAGTTCACGGTTAACGTGGTACGTCCGGGCAAGACTGGCGCCGACGAAATCAAGCAGATGATGGCAGCCTTCCGTCAGAACCCGCCGAAGGAGCTTGGTGGCAGCAAGATCTGCGTATGGAAGGACTACCAGAACCTTACTCTTACAAAGGAGGACGGCAGCGTGGAGAAGCTCGATATGCCTGCTACAAGCAACGTTCTGCAATGGTTCTGCACAGACGGCACCAAGGTGAGCGTTCGTCCTTCAGGTACAGAGCCTAAGATCAAGTTCTACATCGAAGTGAAGGATCCGTCGTTCAAGTGTGCCGGATGCTACGAGCGTTGCTCGAAGGATGCAGACAAGAAGATTGAGGCTATCAAGAAGGGTCTCGGACTCGACTAATATTTAAGAACATTCGAGACTGTCATTTATGATGGTCTCGTACAAGCAACATGTCCACTTGAAAGAGTTTTTATTCACTAAACCTTTTAAGTGGACATTGTTGTTTTATTTACTAAAACATCAAAAAATGAATAGAAAGTTGTTTTCAGTTCTCCTGCTCTCCTTTTCTTTAGGTGTCGGCTCGGTTAATGCCCAGAACTTTGCACGTAAGGTGAATACGCTTATAGGAACGGACTACACAGGAAATACATATCCTGGAGCGCAGGCACCTTTCGGAATGGTGCAGCTTAGCCCTGACAACGGACTGCCAGGATGGGACCGCATAGCAGGCTACTTCTATCCGGACAGCACAATAGCCGGCTTCAGTCATACGCATCTCTCAGGTACGGGAGCTGGCGACCTATACGACATCTCCTATCTTCCAGCCACAAAGCCTTTCTCAATCGGCGAAGAACCGTTGGGGCTGCATTCCAAATTCAGTCATAAAGACGAGACGGCATACGCAGGATATTATCAGGTAAGGCTGCAGGACTATGATATTAATGTGGAACTTACCGCAACACCACGATGTGGCGTTCAGCGCTATACTTTCCCTAAGAATGGCAAGGAAAGATATGTGGTGCTGAATCTTGCAAAGGCGATGAACTGGGACGCCACAAAGAATTCGGGCATCACGCTTGTAGACTCATTCACAATCGAGGGCTATCGCTTCTCGGACGGTTGGGCAAGAAACCAAAGAGTATGGTTTCGTACTCGCTTCTCGCAGCCTATCAAGTCCATAGAGATAGAGAAGACTCCCATTTCTTCAGACGCAAACGGATGCGTGGCTTACTTGACGTTCGATGCTGACGGTCCGGAACAGCTTGTTCTGTGCACGTCATTATCAGGTACCGGCAAGGAAGGAGCAAAGAAAAATCTGCAGAAGGAATGTTCAAGTAATGATTTCGATTATTACAAGCAACAGGCTGAGAGACAATGGGATAAAGAACTTGGTAAGATAGAAATAGAAGGCGGCACAAAGAGTCAGCAGACATGCTTCTATACTGCCTTATATCATGCTATGATTGCCCCCACCCTATTCTGCGACGTGGACGGCTCCTACATGGGACCTGACGGCAAAACTCACGTTCAGACAGCATGGCAGAACTACAGCACGTTCTCTTTATGGGACACTTATCGTGCTGCTCATCCTCTTTACAGCATCATCGACCAGAAACGTGCCGCCGACATGGTAAACTCGCTCGTGGCTTTCAGTAAGGAAAACGGCAGGTTGCCGGTATGGAACATGTGGGCTTCAGAGACGGATATGATGATTGGTTATCATGCCGCTTCTGTCATAGCAGAGGCTGTCCTTAAAGGCTTACCGGGGATTGACGCCAATGCTGCCCTGGACGAATGTGTCAAGACAGCCAACCTGGACGATTACAGGGGCATCGGCCTGTATAAGAAGTTGGGTTATGTGCCTTACGACATCAAGGAGCCGACACTTGGCGACGACTGGTCGTTGTCGCGCACCTTGGAATACGCTTACGATGATGCCTGCATAGCCGAATTGGCAAAGATGCTTGGAAAGACAGACGTTTATAAGACATTCTCAAAACGTGCGCAGAATTACCGAAACGTATATAATCCAACATCCACTTTCATGCAGCCTCGCGACTCAAAGGGCAAATTCCAGCCTGACTATTCGCCAGACAACTATACCTCACATATATGTGAAAGCAACGGTTGGCATTATATGTGGTCAGTTCAGCATGACGTAAAGGGCCTTGTAAAGCTCGTAGGCAAGAAGCGTTTCACGGAAAAGCTGGACAGCATGTTTACGTATAGTCCGAAGGCTAATGCAGAACTTCCGCTTTTCAGCACGGGAATGATAGGTCAGTATGCTCAAGGCAACGAGCCGAGTCATCATGTGGCTTACCTTTTTAATAAGATAGGACAACCCGAGAAGACTCAGAAATACATATACGAGATTCTTACCGGACTCTATAAGGACACTCCCGACGGTCTTTGCGGCAATGAAGACTGCGGACAGACGTCAGCATGGTATGTGCTAAGTGCTCTTGGATTCTATCCGCTTAATCCCGTAAGTTGCCAGTATGAACTGGGCACTCCGTTATTCAAGAAAGCCACCATTCATCTTGAGAACGGCAAAGACTTTGTCATAGAGAGCCAAAACCATACCGATGGCAAGTATGAGGTGGAGAGCGCATACATCAACGGCAAGAAGGTGAAGGACTATACCATCGACCACAAGGCTATGATGAACGGCGGAACCCTAACATTTAAGATGAAATAATAATATGAATCCAGACTTGACATTTTATATCGCCTGCATCCTCATCGCGATAGTAGGATTCTTGGTATTCAAGAAAGTGACCAGCTGTCTGTTTAAGACTGCGCTTACGATAGTGGCAGTCGTAATACTTGCAGCCATTTACTTTATGTACATAAAATGATAACATTAATAGTTGATAGCGGTAGCACCAAGACTTCTTGGTGCTTCGCTTTTTTGCCCAATACAAGCTCGGCAGACGGAGCAAGGACTGTTACTACAGAAGGACTTAATCCTGCCGTAATGTCAGCAGAAGAAGTGGAGGAAAAAATAGCCAAAGCCTTAAACCTTTGTCTGCAATCCCTAAGCATTTCTGCAGCTGACGTAGAGAACGTGTTTTTCTATGGTGCCGGATGCATAGCAGGAAGAACAGGTGTGGTAAGCGAAAGCATTCAGTCAATACTTGTTGATGCAAAGATACACGTAGCTGACGATCTGCTTGGAGCTGCAAGAGCCTTGTGCGGTCATAAGGCAGGCATAGCATGTATTTTAGGAACCGGATCGAACTCGTGTCTGTATGATGGCAAGAATATCGTGGCGCACACTCCTGCGTTAGGATATGTCTTGGGCGACGAAGGAAGTGGAGCTGTATTAGGCAGGAAATTCCTTAATGCCGTATTAAAGCAGACATTACCCGAAAACATCCGCAAACGGTTTCTTCAGGAAAGCGGGCTGGATATGGCTGAGGTCATAAATCGGGTGTACCGCTCCCCTGCCCCAAACCGATTCCTTGCATCCATGTCAAAATACATTCACGACTATTTGGACGAAAAGGAAGTAAGGGATATCGTGATTGACAATTTCGAGGATTTCATCCGCAACAACATACTTGCTTATGGCGACAAATTCAGAACAATAAATGTTGTCGGAAGCATCGCCTACCACTATAAGGAGCAACTGACAGAAGCTGCAAGCAGGAATGGCTTTCAAATCGGGAAGATAATAAAGAGCCCGATAGAAGGACTGATAGAATACCACATGAGTTAAGAAATTATGCTGTTATTTTAAGTTTTTCAGACTGTGTTACCGAAAACATTTAAAAAATGCAATATCGAGATAGCAGTTTTTATATAAAACATTTGGATTTCTGCAAAATAGGGATTATCTTTGCAGTTAACAAGAAAAAGTAATAAAACTTACAATTGACAAACATACTAAAATAGTAATAACATATAATATATTTTTTAAAAACCTAATTAACAATTATGAGTGAGAAAAGAGTTTATACCTTTGGTAATGGTAAGGCTGAAGGTAAAGCTGATATGAGAAATTTGTTAGGAGGTAAAGGCGCGAATCTCGCTGAGATGAACCTTATTGGTGTTCCCGTGCCTCCTGGTTTCACAATAACAACTGACACTTGCAACGAGTATTATAAGGTAGGTCAGGCTAAGATCGTTGAACTGCTTGCTGATGAAGTAAATGCTGCCGTGGCTCACACGGAGGAACTTATGAACTGTAAGTTCGGCGACCCGAAGAATCCTCTCTTGGTTTCTGTACGTTCAGGTGCACGTGCTTCTATGCCTGGTATGATGGACACCATCCTCAACCTTGGTCTTAACGACGAGGTGGCTGAGGGTATGGTAGCCAAGACTGGCAACCCCCACTTCGTATACGATAGCTACCGCCGTTTCGTACAGATGTATGGCGACGTTGTTCTTGGCATGAAGCCGGAGAACAAGGAAGACATCGATCCGTTCGAAGCCATCATCGAGAAGGTAAAGGAGGAGCAGGGCGTTGTTCTTGACAAGGACCTTTCTGTAGAGTCACTCAAGAAGCTTGTTGAGCTCTTCAAGAAGGCCATCAAGGAGCAGACCGGCAACGACTTCCCGACAGATCCTAAGGAGCAACTTTGGGGTGCCATCTGCGCCGTATTCCGCAGCTGGATGAACGAGCGTGCTATCCTCTATCGTAAGATGGAAGGAATACCTGACGAGTGGGGTACTGCAGTTTCTGTTATGGCTATGGTATTCGGTAATATGGGCGAGACATCAGCAACAGGTGTTTGCTTCAGCCGTGATGCCGGTAACGGCGAGAACCTCTTCAATGGCGAGTACCTGATTAATGCTCAGGGCGAGGACGTTGTTGCTGGTATCCGCACTCCGCAGCAGATCACAAAGATAGGTTCGCAGCGTTGGGCTGAGCGTGCAGGTATCTCAGAGGAAGAGCGTGCTGCCAACTATCCTTCTATGGAAGAGGCTATGCCTGAGCTTTACAAGGAACTTGACGCACTTCAGGACAAGCTTGAGAAGCACTATCGCGATATGCAGGACATGGAGTTTACCGTTCAGGAGGGTAAGCTTTGGTTCCTCCAGACACGTAACGGTAAGCGTACTGGTACTGCTATGGTTAAGATTGCCATGGACCTTCTCCACGAGGGTATGATTGACGAGAAGACAGCTATTCTTCGTTGTGAGCCGCAGAAGCTCGACGAACTTCTGCACCCAGTATTCGATAAGCTCGCTCTCTCTAAGGCAAAGGTTATCACACAGGGTCTTCCTGCATCTCCAGGTGCTGCTTGCGGTCAGATCGTATTCCATGCTGACGACGCTGAGGAGTGGCATGCTGACGGCAAGAAGGTAATTATGGTTCGTATCGAGACTTCTCCTGAGGATCTCGCAGGTATGTCTGCTGCAGAAGGTATCCTTACCGCTCGTGGCGGTATGACCTCACACGCAGCCGTTGTGGCTCGTGGTATGGGTAAGTGCTGCGTTTCAGGTGCTGGATCAATCAATGTAGACTACAAGGCAAAGACGGTAGAGATAGAGGACGTTGTTTATAAGGAAGGCGACTTTATCTCTTTGAACGGTACAACAGGTCAGGTTTACGCCGGTCAGATTGAGACAAAGGCTGCTGAGCTTTCAGGTGACTTCAAGGAGCTTATGGACCTCTGCGACAAGTACACCAAGATGGAGATCCGTACCAATGCTGACACTCCGCATGACGCAAAGGTTGCTCGCACATTCGGCGCTAAGGGTATTGGTCTGACACGTACAGAGCACATGTTCTTCGACGACCAGAAGATCGTTGCTATGCGTGAGATGATTTTGGCTGATACGGTAGAGGGTCGTGAGAAGGCACTTGCCAAGCTCCTCCCCTATCAGAAGGCAGACTTCTACGGCATCCTTAAGGCTATGGACGGTTGCCACGTAAATATCCGCTTGCTCGATCCGCCTCTCCACGAGTTCGTACCCCACGATAAGGCTGGTCAGGAGACAATGGCTAAGGAGATGGGCGTGAGCGTTACGGAAATCAAGAAGCGCGTCAACTCACTTGCTGAGAACAACCCGATGCTCGGTCATCGTGGATGCCGTCTTGGTATCACATTCCCTGAGATTACAGCTATGCAGACACGTGCCATCCTTGGTGCTGCTTGCCAGCTGAAGAAGGAAGGCTTCAACCCACGTCCTGAAATTATGGTTCCGCTCATCGGTACTGTACAGGAGCTCAAGCAGCAGAAGTCTGTCATCCTCGCAACCGCTAAGGAAGTATTCGCAGAGTATGGCGTAGAGGTAGAGTTCGAGATTGGTACAATGATTGAGATTCCTCGTGCTGCCCTTACAGCAGCCAAGATTGCCAAGGAGGCACAGTACTTCTCATTCGGTACAAATGACTTGACACAGATGACCTTCGGCTATTCTCGTGACGACATCGCCACATTCCTCCCTGCATACATGGAGAAGAAGATCTTGAAGGTTGACCCGTTCCAGGTTCTCGACCAGGAGGGTGTAGGTCAGCTCATCAAGATGGCAGTTGAGAACGGTCGCGCCACACGTCCTGACCTCCGCACAGGTATCTGCGGTGAGCATGGTGGCGAACCTTCATCAGTTAAGTTCTGCGCAAAGGTAGGCATGAACTACGCTTCATGTTCTCCGTTCCGCGTGCCTATCGCACGTCTCGCAGCGGCGCAGGCTGCTGTTGAGGAATAATAGCAAATATTTGACTCTCAATAAATTAAGTGGAAAGTCCTTGTAACAGAGGACTTTCCACTTAATTCGTTTTTAGCGGAAGTACCACTGAAATGCTACAAATGATGATGGATGTTTTACATATGTTTTACAATTTCCAAAGACATGTTTTACACATGTTTTACAACTTTCAGAATGATTCTAAGAACAATTTAAACATAAAAGATATGGCAACATTTAAAACAGTGGCACTGAGACAGAGAGCAGATGGATTCTGGAATGTATCTATCCGGGTTACTCACAACAGAAAGTCAAGGTATCTGAAAACAGACAAAATCGTAGAAACAAAATCTGTGAACAAAAAGAACCATGAAGTCAAGGATCCTTTTGTTCTTGAAGCATGTACTGTCAAGATAGCCCATTTTGCGGATATGCTCAACAAACAGCCTATTCGCACATGGAGTGTGGATGATGTCGTTGCATATTTGGAAGCGGTACTGCTGATGTATGCTTTTCTGATTATGCAAGACAATACCATGACAATCTATACAACAATGGTCATGAACGGAACGCCAGGAACTACGAACTTGCCTATAGACATTTGGAACTCTATGCAGGTTCCAATAAAATAATGTGTTCGCAACTCACATCCAAGTTTATCAATGGATGGATAAAGTCTCTTGCCAAAACTGCAAGAGCCAAGGAAATGTACCCGATATGTATAAGACAAATATTCAGGCAAGCGTTGCTTGAATTTAACGACTATGATTGCGGTATCATCCGAATAACAACAAATCCATGGCTAAAAATAAAAATACCAAAGGCAGACACTCCAGAGAAGCGAGCAATTACTATGGAAGAATGCCGTGCTTTCTTTGCCGCTCCCCTCCCACCTTCCGACCGTATATTACCTTTGGCAGAGCTTGGGCATGATGTTGCCATGATGGTGCTTTGCCTTGCAGGAATGAATACTGTTGATATATATAATTTGAAGAAAGAAGATTACCATGATGGCATCATTAGCTATGAGCGAGCAAAAACTCGCAAGTTCAGAAACGATCATGCTTATATGGAAATGAAAATACCTGGTATCTTGCAACCTGTATTCGACAAGTATCTTGATAAAACAACCTCGCCTTATCTTTTCGATTTCTACAAACGTATGACCAACAGCGACAGTTTTGGTGCCAACATTAATTGCGGAATCCGTCAGATATGCGAGAAAAGTCTCCATATTCCACATGAGAAGGCGTATTGTGTATATACATTTCGCCACACATGGGCAACAGTTGCCCAAAACGAATGTGGAGCATCCATTGACGAGGTTGGCTTTGCTATGAACCACTCTGACCGTCATCGTGTAACAAGGTCTTATGTTAAGATAGACTTCTCACCTGCATGGGCATTGAATGAGAAAGTCTTGGAGAAGATATTTTTCACCGAGGATAAATCAAGAGATTACTCGAAGGCTGATAGCACAGTATTTGAACGATTTTCATTCCGTCAGATGATGAAAGGTTCTATTTTTTATCGAGGAAGGAAAATCAGTGAGTTCACTGATGTTGGTTTTAACAACGTGGATGAAATAATAGGTAAACTGATGAAAGAACTTCCAAGCACAATTCCATCAAGAGCAATGGTCCTTATCAAGATAGAGAATATCGATAAAGGACAAACTCAGACCTATAGTCGTATGGTTGAATGACCATTATCTATAATTACACATTGCTGTATAGAGAGAATACCTCTATATAGCAATGTGATTTTTTATAAGAATACAATATTATTATTCTATATAAATGTTATATGGAATATATCTATGCGGATATTATTCCCTTTCGCCAGTTTTCTCCATGCACGGCGTTGCTGTGTATTCCGCAAATATGGCGAAACTGCCCAGGAGCAAAGCTTCTCTTCACTCCAGAGCAGCAAGGGAGATAGGTCGAACATTCTTCAGGGGCGTTGACAACAACACCCCATACTACGGATGCTGCACACTTTCCGGGCTGCCATCAGAAAGTAAGGCTCGTTCTTTTTCTCAGAAGCTGAACGTTGTCCATGCTTC
>OLFZ01002861.1_pt1 | contig 10394 bp, 10 predicted proteins | sample 1604861 | NCBI WGS metagenome assembly OLFZ01 (sample SAMEA3888895, study PRJEB22519) | human gut metagenome | biome: human gut; feature: human-associated habitat; material: faeces | place: Denmark | collected 2011 | reverse complement strand
ATGTGTTAAGCACGCCGCCAGCGTTCGTCCTGAGCCAGGATCAAACTCTCTATAAATTGTATCTAAACGACCGAAGCCGTTCAAATCTTCACAGAGCTATTTGTCATAGCTTAAAACTTTTTATACTTAACTTCCCCGGTAATTGACTTAACCCGGTTCCGCCAAGTTTTCAGTTGCACATCTTTCGATGCGCTCCCGTCTGGTGCTTTTCGTTTCGTTCGTTGTTTAATTTACAAGGTACACGTCCCACAACCGCGGAACAGTCATTATCTTATCACATGCCTGCCATCTTGTCAACTACTTTTTTACCTTTTTCAGACATTTTTCGTCGACCAGATTTTACTCATGTGCGCCGCCCTGTCGGACAGCTTTGTTAGATTACCACGCTTGGAAGCATTTGTCAACGGCTAATTTCGTCTTTTGTCTACTCCGAATAGAACCGTTCCTATCATCAGATCTGCTTATGTATTATCCCCGTTTTCCCGCGTCTAAACCTTACAAAAACACTTCATTGGCCGCCGGGCGCGCATAGACCTCCTCCAGCTCGCTCTTGTGATACAGATACCCCGGGTCGTCGAAATATTTCGCTTCCGCAGGACAGCCCTTCACGCAGGCGCAGCACTTGATGCAGATCCCCGTCACCTGCGACACATCCGCCGGGTCGATGCTTCCCATGGGGCACCGCGCCGCGCACAGCCCGCAGCCGCCGCACCTGTCCATATCCGTTTTCGGCTTCACCTTCAGGATGTTGATGGGGTTCCCGTGCCGGTCGCGGGGCGTATAGTAGGGTCGGATCGGCGTCTCGCCCCAGACGGCCACCGGCTCCGCAGGCGCAGCCGTCAGCGCCGTCACCTTCTCCGCTGCGCGGCGCGCAAAAGCATCCATCTCCGCCAGATCGTCCCCGTTGGGACGCCCCGCGCCCAGCGTGCGGGAGAAGGCGTGCTCGCCCACGAACGCGCCGCCGGCCACCGGCATGAAGCCGTCCTCCGTCAGGATATTCCGCAGCTCGATCAGCCCATCGTCAAAATTCCGGTTGCCGAACAGTACCACCGGCACCGCCAGTGCGCCGCCGCCGTGCAGCAGCTTCGTCAAGTAGGGCAGCAGCACGTTGGGCACACGCCCGGCGTACACCGGCACGCCCAGCACCGCCAGCTCCTCCGTGCCGAAGCGCAGCTCCCGCTGCCGCGCCGCCGGAGTGGTAAAATCGTATACCGCCAACTCCGCGTCCAGCGCCTGTGCCATGCCCGCCGCGATGCGCCGCACCGTCTTTTCCGTGGTGCCGGTGCCGCTGAAATATACCGCCCATACCTTTTTGATACGCATTTCCGTTCCCTCCATGCGCAGACAGCCGCCCTGCGGCGGCCGTCTGTTCTGTTTTTACAGCTGAAAGTCCTCTTCGCTCAGTCCCGCTGTCTCCAGCTTCATCGGGCGGGGCGGCACCCGCTTCAGCGGGTCGTATTTGAATGCGCTGCACCGATCCTCCGGCAGCACGATGCCCCGCTTGACGCAGGCCACCTTGTCGTCGCTGATGCGGCTGCCCCGCGCGCAGTAGGCGCACCGGGGGTCTATATCCTTGCGAAACAGCATACCGCTCACCTCACAATGTGTACAGCTGCACCGCGCCGTCCTTGGCGGTGGCGCCGATCTGCGTGATGGGATGCTCGAAGGCGTCGATGATCTTCGCCGCCATGGGATCCTCCAGCTCCTTCTGGATCAGCCGCCGCAGGTTCCGCGCGCCGTAAGTCAGGGAATAGGACTTCTCCGCCAGATAGTCCACCAGCGCGTCGTCGTACCGGAACTGATAGCCCTTCTCGCCCAGCGACGCCTTCAGCTCCTCCAGCATGATCCGCGCGATGCCGCAGAAATTCTCCTTCGTCAGGTGGTTAAAGCACACGATCTCGTCCACACGGTTCAGGAACTCCGGCCGCAGGAAGTCCTGCAGTGCCTTCATGATGCGCTCCTTCCCCTGGTCGTCGGCGCTGCCGCCGAAGCCCACCGCGCCGGAGGACTTGTTGTCCGACCCGGCGTTGGAGGTCATGACGATGACCGTGTTTTCAAAGTTCACTTTCCGCCCGTGGGCGTCGGTGATCTGCCCATCGTCCAGAATTTGCAGCAGCACATTCAGCACATCCGGGTGCGCCTTCTCGATCTCGTCGAACAGCACCACGGAGTAGGGCTTGCGCCGGATCTTTTCCGTCAACTGCCCCGCCTCGTCATAGCCCACATAGCCCGGAGGACTGCCCACGATCCGGGACACGGAGTGCTTCTCCATAAACTCGGACATATCCAGCCGGATCAGGCTCTCCGGCGCGTTGAACAGGTCGTCCGCCAGCTGCTTCACCAGCTCCGTCTTGCCCACACCGGTGGGTCCCACGAAGATAAAGCTCACCGGCTTGTGCTTGGGGGAGATGCCCACCCGGTTGCGGCGGATGGCGGCGGACACGGCGGCAATGGCCTCGTCCTGCCCCACCACATGGGCGCGCAGCCGCTGATCCAGCTCGGCCAGCCGCTTGAACTCCTCCTCTTTGATCTTGCTGGCCGGGATCTTCGTCCACATCTCGATCACGCGGGCGATATTCTCCATGGTCAGCTCCGGCATACCCTTGGCACGGATGGCGTTCAGCTCCTCCGTCACCCGCAGCTCCTGGCTGCGCAGCTCCGCGATGCGCTCATACCGCCGGTCAAGCTCCTGCTCGGTGAACTGCTGGCCGTCCGCCGGCTGCGCCGACATCAGGCTCTCCCGCTCGAAGGTCAGATTTTCCAGCTCGCGCTCCAGCTCCATCCGCCGGTTGATCTCCGGGTCGTGGAGGTTCCGGTCGGAGCACGCCTCGTCGATCAGGTCGATGGCCTTGTCCGGCAGATAGCGGTCGGTGATATAGCGCTCCGACAGCACCACCGCCTGCCGCAGCACCCCCTGCGGGATGGCCACGCCGTGGAACTGCTCGTAGTAGTGAGCGATACCCTGCAATATCTTCAGCGTATCCTCCATATTCGGTTCGTTCACCGTCACCGGCTGGAACCGGCGCTCCAGCGCCGTGTCCTTCTCGATATGCTTGCGGTACTCGTTGAACGTGGTGGCGCCGATGACCTGTATCTCGCCCCGGCTGAGGGCGGGCTTGAGGATGTTGGCGGCGTTCATGCTGCCCTCGGCGTCCCCTGCGCCCACGATGTTGTGTACCTCGTCAATGACAAGGATCACGTTCCCGGCCTTGCGGATCTCCTCGATCAGCCCCTTCATCCGGCTTTCGAACTGCCCGCGGAACTGGGTGCCCGCCACCAGCGCCGTCAGATCAAGGAGATAGACCTCCTTGTCCCGCAGCTTGAAGGGCACCTCGCCCGCCGCGATGCGCTGCGCCAGCCCCTCGGCGATGGCGGTCTTGCCCACGCCCGGCTCACCGATCAGGCAGGGGTTGTTCTTCTGGCGGCGGTTCAGGATCTGCACCACCCGCTCGATCTCCTGCTCCCGGCCGATCACGGCGTCCAGCTTGCCCTCCCGGGCGCGCTGGCTCAGGTTGATGCAGTAGTTGTCCAGGAATTTCCGCTTTTTCTCCGTCTTGCGCCCGGCGGACTGCTGTCCCGCAGCGCCGCCGCTCTGGGTCGGCTGCTGCTCGGCCGGGGAATTGGCATTGTTGTTGAACAGGCGGTTCAGGAACGGGAACGTGGCGGTCTTGCCGCTCTCCTCGTCGTCCTCGTCCCCCTCGTCATTCACCGTGTCCAGCTCCTCCGCGCCGCCGAAGGCCTGCATCATCTCGCTGTTGATGTTCTCCAGATCCTCCGGCGTGATGCCCATCCGCTTCATCATGTCCTCCACCTGCGGCAGCCCCAGCTTGGCGGCGCATTGCAGGCAGAGTCCCTCGTTGACCATCTCGTTTTTCTCGTTCATCCGGGAGATGAACACCACAGCCACGTTTTTCTTACATTTGGAACAAAGAGTCGGTTGCATGGTTTTCCTCCGTTATCTCTTATACGATACATTATGTATTATAGCCGTTTTCACAGCTTTGCGATCAGATCGATGGGGCTGTTCCGGGCGAAGAATTTCAGCAGCACCGTTTTGTCCACCAGCTCCGGCGTGACCAGCAGCTGTAATTTTTGCAGCACCCACACCGCCAGAAACACCAGCAGCGCGCCCTTCACCAGTCCCAGCGCACCGCCCAGCAGGGCGTTGACGCCATGCACCACCGGCAGCTTTGTAAACAGGTGCAGCGGCGAGAGCGCCAGCCGCAGCACCACCAGCAGCAGCAAAAACGACACCACATACACCATCGCGTAGGCCGCGGAGCGCAGCGCCGTGGACACCACGGCGCTCAGCAGCGTCTCGCCCGCCTGCTGCGCCTTCTGCACGGCGCTGTCCACCAGCTTCGACAGGGTATCCCCCTCGAAGCCGAAGGCCGCCAGCATCTCGCCGGCGTCGCTGGTATTGCCCTGTGCTGTCAGCCGCTGCTCCAGCTTTTCCGTCAGCACCGGCTCCAGCCACCTGGCCGCCGGCTCCGCCAGCTTCCCGGCGATCCAGCCCGCCAGCAGCAGCGCCGCCACCACCACCAATATCCGGGTCAGCGCCTGCACGAAGCCCTGCCGCCAGCCCATGACCAGCGCGATCAGCAGCAACGCCGCCAGCGCCAGATCCACAAATACCCCTACATTGCTCATAGCTTCACCTCTTGCGCGTCCTCCGCGCTCCACGCTTACGGCAGGTACAGGCTGGCCGCCGTACTGCCCGCCAGCACCGCGGAGCCGTCGCTCCGCATCAGCACCTCCCGTGCCTGACTGACCTCCTCCAGCTGGGCGCACAGCGCCAGCTGCCTGTCGTAGATATACAGTTCCTCGCCGGTGAGCACCGCCACATACCGCCCGGCGGCGGACAGGCTGCTCACCTCCGCGTCCAGCTCCAGCGACGCCAGCTCCCTGCCGTCGTCGCCCACCGTCACCACCCGGTGCTGGGTGCCGGTGCGATAGCGCCCCAGCAGCACGGCGGCATAGCCGTCCTCGCTGACGCTTACCCGGCGCAGATAGTCCCCTCCGTAGTCGTAGGCGGCGGTCATCACGCCGTCCGTGCCGATAAAGCACAGCTGCTCCTCCGTCACGGCGCAGAAGCCGCTGCCCGCGGCGGTCAGATCGTATACCACGCTGCCCCGCAGCGTGCACTTCCCCGCTTCCTTGTCGCTGTTCACATGATAGAACACCACATAGCTGGCGAACACGCCGTTCTCCTGCCCCATGGTCACTGCCGCCAGCGTCCGGCTGTCGGCAGACAGCGCCGCCGTCATCACGAACCGATCCGCCGACCGGTAGGCGAACACCGCCTGCCCGTCCGCGTCGTACACCCGCACGGTGGCTTTATAGCCGCTTTCGCTGCTCACCACCGTCAGCCAGCCCTTCTGGTTCAGGGACGCGCTGAGCACCTCTCCGGCGCAGTCCAGCGTGTACACCAGCCCCTTGTCCGACAGCACATACACCGCCGTGCCGCCCACGTCATAGGCCACGGCGCGGCCGCCTTGCGCCTGCAGCGCCGGGGTCTGGAACTTCACCGCCTCGTCGTACACCGCCCTGTTTTTCTCGTCCAGCACCGCGATCTGGTGCATGGACACGGAGACAAGGCTGCCCTCCAGCGACGCGAACCGCCCCGACTGGTCGCTGCTGTACCGGTACAGCTGGGCGCAGCCGTTCTCGTCCTTCACCGCCTTGGCGTAGATGATGCTGCGCCGCAGGCCGTCAAAGCCGCTCCGATCCAGCAGCACCGCCGCCGTCACCGCGCCGACGGCCAGCACCGCCACGATCAGCAGCGCCAGCAGCGGCTTGCGCTTACTTCTCTTCGCCACGCGGCGGGGCTGCTCCTCCTGGGGGTTGCCCAGCGTGAACTCTTTCCAGTTGTTGGTGTTGTTATCCATTCAGCCGTTCATCCTCATACCACACGCGGGTGAGATACAGTCCGCCCGGCGGTGCCGTGGGCCCCGCCAGCGTCCGGTTCCCGGAGTCCAGTATCTCCGGGATGTCCTCCGGCGTCAGCTTTCCCTCCGCCGCGTACAGCACCGTGCCCGTGATGGCACGTACCATATTATACAGAAATCCGTCCGCGCATACCTTCAGCTCCAGCAGCTCTCCGTTCCGCGTCACCCGGCAGTAGTGGATGGTGCGCACGGTGCTGCGCACATTGGTGCCCACGCTGCGCACCGCAGCAAAATCATGGGTGCCCTCGAACATCCGGGCAGCGCGATCCATCAGCGCCTCGTCCAGCTTCTTGGGATAGAAATACGCCCGGTGTACATAGAACGGGTTCTTGATCCGGGAGTTATAGATGCGATAGGTGTACTCCTTTTTGATGCACGAGCCGATGGCGTTGAAATCCTCCGCCACCTCATAGGCCGCCTTCACCACGATGTCCTCCGGTATGTGGGTGTTCACCGCGAAGGGCAGCCGCTCCACCGGGATCCGCGATTCCGTGCGGAAATTGGCCACATAGTGCTCCGCGTGCACGCCGGCGTCCGTCCGTCCGCAGCCCGTCACCTTTACCGGATGGCCGCACACCATGGACAGTCCCTTCTCCAGCGTCTGTGCCACGGAGATCTCCGTTTTCTGCACCTGCCAGCCGTGATAGGCGGTGCCGTTATACATCAGTATCAGCGCGATGTTCCGCATCCGCACCGCCTCCTTTTTCTCAGAATCCGAATTTCTTCAGCACGATGATGCCCGCCGTCAGCACGACAAAGCCCGCCAGCACCGCATAGTCCGCCGCCTTATAGCGCAGCACCCGCAGCGCCGTCCGTCCCTCGCCGCCGTGATAGCACCGGCACTCCATGGCCGTGGCCAGCTCGTCGGCGCGGCGGAACGCGCTGATGAACAGCGGCACCAGGATCGGCACCAGCGCCTTGGCGCGCTGGAAGATATTCCCCGTCTCAAAGTCCGCGCCCCGCGCCTTCTGCGCCGACATGATCTTGTCCGTCTCCTCGATCAGCGTGGGGATGAACCGCAGGGCGATGGACATCATCATGGCCAGCTCGTGAACGGGCAGCTTCAGCTTCTTCAGCGGCCCCAGCAGATTCTCCATAGCGTCCGTCAGGGCAATGGGGCTGGTGGTGTACGTCATCAGGAACGTGCCCATGATGAGCAGAATGATCCGCAGCACCATCTGCACGGCGGCAATAATGCCCTCCCATGTGATGCTCCGCAGCAGCCACACGTCCGCCACCGGCGTACCGGCGGTAAAGAACATGTTCATGATGGCCGTGAACGCCACCACGAAATACACCGGCTTCAGCCCCTTGGTCAGCGACTTGAACGGCACCCTCGACACCAGCACCGACGCCGTCAGCACCGCGATCATGATCCCGTAGGTCAGCACGCTTTTGGCGCTGAACAGCGCCACGATATAGAGAATGACGCACAAAAGCTTCGTCCGGGGATCCAGCCGGTGTACCGGCGTGTCCGCCGGGAAGAACTGTCCCAGCGTGATATCCTTCAGCATGCCCCGGCACCCCCTCTCAGCGCCAGCAGCCGCTGCTCCAGCGCCTCCACGGTATACACCGCCGGGTCGATATCCAGTCCCCGCGCCCGCAGCGCGGCGGCCACCTTCGTCACCTGGGGCACGTCCAGTCCCACCTGCTCCAGCTCGTGGGCGCGGGCGAACACCTGCTCCGGCGTGCCCTGCATCAGCACCCGCCCGTCGGACAGCACGGCGATGCGCTCCACGTTCCGGGCGATCTCCTCCATGCTGTGGCTCACCAGCACCACCGCCGCGCCCTTGGCGCGGTGATAGGCCTGTATCTGGGCGAGGATGGCGTCCCGCCCCTGGGGATCAAGTCCCGCCGTGGGCTCGTCCAGCACCAGCACCTTCGGCTCCATGGCGATCACGCCGGCGATAGCCACCCGGCGCTTCTGCCCGCCGGACAGCTCAAAGGGCGACTTGTCCAGCAGCTCCGCGTCCAGCCCCACAAAGGCCGCCGCGTCCCGCACACGCCGGTCGATCTCCCCGCTGTCCAGTCCCATGTTCTTCGGGCCGAAGGCGATGTCCTTGTACACCGTCTCCTCGAACAGCTGGTACTCCGGGTACTGGAACACCAGCCCCACCTTGAACCGCACGTCCCGTATTTTCTTCGGCTCCGCCCATATATCCTTCCCCTCCAGCAGGATGCGGCCGGAGGTGGGCTGCAAAAGCCCGTTGAGATGCTGTATCAGCGTGGACTTGCCGGAGCCGGTGTGTCCGATGATACCCAAAAATTCTCCCTTGCCCACCGTCAGGCTCAGCCCCTCCACGGCGCTGCGCTGGAACGGCGTTCCCGCCGAATAGGTGTGGGTCAGGTTCTCTATCTGCAAGATCGGTTCCAATGTTACTTCCCTTCCGCCCCGCCGAAGGCGCGGCAAATGGTATCGGCGCACTCGTCCACCGTCAGACCGGTCAGCGGCACGTCTATTCCTGCCTCCCGCAGCAGGTGCAGCAGCTCCACCGTGTCCGGCGCCGCCAGACCCAGCTCATGGAGCCTGTCCACCTGGGCGAACACGTCATGGGGCGCACCGTCCATGGCCACCTGTCCGTCGTTCATGACGATGACCCGGTCGGCGCTCTCCGCCTCGGCCATGTGGTGGGTGATGAGCACCACGGTGATGCCTCTCTCCCGGTTCAGCCGCCGCACGGTGTCGATGACCTCCCGCCGTCCCGCGGGATCCAGCATAGCCGTGGCCTCGTCCAGCACGATGCACTCCGGCTCCATGGCCAGAATGCCCGCGATGGCAATTCGCTGCTTCTGTCCGCCGGACAGCAGGTGCGGCGCGTGGCGGGCAAACTGCTCCATGCCCACCGCCGCCAGCGCGTCGTCCACCCGCCGGCGTATCTCCGCCGTGGGCACGCCCAGATTCTCCGGCCCGAAGGCCACATCCTCCTCCACCACGTTGGCGACGATCTGGTTGTCCGGGTTCTGGAACACCATGCCCGTCCGCCGCCGTATCTCCAGCAGCATACTCTCGTCGCGGGTGTCCATTCCCTCCACATACACAGCGCCGCCGCACGGCAGCAGCACCGCGTTCAAATGCTTGGCAAAGGTGGACTTGCCGGAGCCGTTGTGTCCCAGCACCACCGTGAAGCTGCCCTTTTCGATCGTCACCGACACGCCCCGCAGCGCCGGGGGATTCGTCTCCCCCTCCGGCGCGGGATAGGTATAGGTGAGCTCCTTTGTCTCTATCATCACTGCCATACGCAATTACTTCCGTTCTCGTTTACTCGGAAAACCATCTTCCCGTGGCGCCGCAGGGCAGCGCCATACCGCTGGCGGTACAGGGCAGCCCCAGCTCGTCCCATGTGACCGTCCCGCCGAACTTCTCCCCCACCAGCATGTGCAGTATGTACCCCAGCACCGACGGCGCAAGGCCGGTGGTGTAGCTGTTCAGGATCACAAACAGCGGCTTGTCCGACAGCACCCGTGCGCACAGCTCCACGAAGGGGTACAGGCTGTCCTCCAGCTTCCACACCTCGCCGCCGGGTCCCCGCCCGTAGCTGGGCGGATCCATGATGATGGCGTCGTAGGTCTTGCCCCGGCGTATCTCCCGCTCCACGAACTTGGCGCAGTCGTCCACGATCCAGCGGATGGGCGCCTCGGCCAGCCCGCTGAGCCGGGCGTTCTCCTTGCCCCAGGCCACCATGCCCTTGGCTGCGTCCACATGGCACACGGACGCGCCCGCCTTGGCGCAGGCCACCGTCGCGCCGCCGGTGTAGGCAAACAGATTCAGCACCCGCACCGGCCGCCCGGCGCTGCGTATCTTGTCCATGGCGAAATCCCAGTTCACCGCCTGCTCCGGGAACAGCCCCGTGTGCTTGAAGTTCATGGGCTTCACCTGAAACGTCAGGTCTTTGTAATGTACCTGCCAGCTCTCCGGCAGCTTGCCCTTGTCCCAGTGACCGCCGCCGGTGGAGCTGCGGGAATACCGCCCGTTGGCGCTGCGCCACACCCGGCCGGTCTTGTCCGTCTCCCATATAGCCTGCGGGTCGGGGCGCACCAGTACCTGCCGATCCCACCGCTCCAGCTTTTCGCCGCCGCCGCAGTCCAGCAGTTCGTAATCCTTCCAGTCCTTTGCGATCCACATAAAGGTACGCCTCCCCATAATAAATCAGTTTATTATACAATAATAGTTCCCCAGCGTCAACGCCGCAAGTGTAAACATTTTTCCCCACCGTTCGCCGTCCCGCCCGGGAATCCCCGATAAACACTTGTAGGGGCGGACGACTCTGTCCGCCCTGTATGACCGCCGCACCCCGTAGGGCGGGGCCCGCGTGCCCCGCCGTCACTGGCGTGGGAATCCGTCTCCCAGCGCGGCACCGCCGCGCTGTCGGGACGTCGGGACGCCGTCCCCTACACGCGGTTCAACATACCGTCCCGTAGGGCGGGGCCCGCGTGCCCCGCCGAAAA
>OLFZ01002854.1_pt1 | contig 10434 bp, 8 predicted proteins | sample 1604861 | NCBI WGS metagenome assembly OLFZ01 (sample SAMEA3888895, study PRJEB22519) | human gut metagenome | biome: human gut; feature: human-associated habitat; material: faeces | place: Denmark | collected 2011 | reverse complement strand
ATGTGCTTCCAGAACTTCCTCCATCACCTTATCTGATGAGAAAGGATGAGAAGAAAGCGCAGAGAATACGTCATACTAAATAATAACTGGTTATGGTAAATACGTTGAGAGTAATGCTTTGGGACGAAGAAATCGGTCGCTTGGCATGGGACAATCGCCGCAGGCTATCGTACTTCACATATAATCCTGAGTTTTTGAAGAAGGGAATCGAAGTTTCTCCTCTTCAGGCTCCTGTGCATGGTATCCGTGCGATGATACCAGTGTGGGGAGAGGAAGCCAGAATGTACCAAAAACTTCCTGCTTTTTTGGCAGATTCATTGCCGGATGCCTGGGGTAATCAACTTTTCGAGCTTTGGCGAATACAAAATCATATTTCTAATGCTGATATAACTCCCTTGGATAAACTATCCTTTATCGGTAAGCGAGGTATGGGTGCATTGGAATTCTTACCAGAGGTAGCAAAGACGGATAAGGCAGAAATGATAGATGTCAAGTCGTTGGCAGACTTGGCAGAGCGCATTTTCATCGAGCGTGAAAATGCCCACATCATGCCAGAGGAATCTATCACGATGCAGTCCTTGCTTACGGTGGGAACATCGGCTGGTGGACGCCAGCCTAAGGCTATCATTGCCATCAATAAAGCTACGGGGGAGATACGAAGCGGTCAGGTAGCAGGGCTTCAGGATTATGATTACTACATATTGAAATTTGGCGATACGAAATACAGTTCTGCCGAGATAGAGATGACATATTACGAGATGGCCATCAAGTCGGGAATAGATATGATGCCATCCAGACTATATGAGATTGATGGAAACAGGAATTTCATAACGAAGCGTTTCGATCGTGATGGTGAGAGGAAATTGCATACACAGACCCTTGCTGCGATTTCTCCGGAAACCGATAGCTATGAGGGACTTGTGGCAGTCTGCAGAAAATTACATTTGCCGGAGACTGATTGTCAGGAAGTATTTCGCAGACTTGTGTTCAATGTCCTTTCCAACAATACGGATGACCATACAAAGAATTTCTCTTTTGTGATGGACGAGGCGGGTCTTTGGCGTTTGTCGCCAGCCTACGACCTCACTTATATTATAGATACAGGAGGCTATTTACCCAATACGGGTCATTGTATGTATGTAAGGTCTAAGCTGCATCATATTTCTTACGATGATGCCATTCAGTTTGCCAAGGACAATGGTATTCGTCGTGCTGATGCAATCATTAAGGAAGTGGCTGATTCACTGCGGAAATTCCGTGAAATTGCCAAGCGAAATGAGGTTCAGGACAGATGGATCAGTTCCATAGAGTCAGCGATTAATGCGCACCTTGTTTCATGGGGGTTGGAGGATAAAAACAACAGTTCTTCTTCTTTTGAGATAGATGGCAAAAGTTGTACTGATGTTCGCATAGAGCAGGCTTACAAAGGCAACTTCCATTTGTATGCAAGCATAGATGGGCGAGAATGTAAGTTTATTATCGGAAAGAACAAGCCCGAATATGCTACGATTCAAGAGACGGGATTGTCGAATCTTCCGGAGACGATGCTCAGAGATTTGGTTGCGAAATATCTGGTGAGATAGAATAAATGGGATAAAAAACAGAAAACAGCAGTTTCTTTGATAATACTTTGCTATTGATTTTCACTGCTGTCCCGTTTAGAAATCATCGGGCTTAAAAAGGCTAGGATACCATAAATCCTCCGGCTCTTCTTTAGGAACAGCTTTGTTAAATAATTCGTTTAAATGAGTCTTATCCGTAAGGAATAGACCCACGTTCTTTGAAATAGTGTGTAACGATTGTTCAATGTGCATCACCTTCTTTGCATAAGCAAGAAGTAAATAGGTACAAATGGCAATCCAAATTTGCAAATAGATGGCATTCTCTGAAGTACCATAAAAGGATTTGATGTGAAGATGTTGCTTTATCCATTTAAAGAATTGCTCCACGTTCCATCTTTCTCGGTATAGCTCAGAAATGGTGATGGCTTCATATTCCATGTTGTTTGTGATGAACCTATAAACATTATTTGTTGCATAGTCTTCATATGTTACCATCCTGAGTTCTTCTGGATACCATTTGGAGGTTCGCAGCCCAGTTAGCTTGATATGTTCATCGGCTATGACTCCTGTACTTTGATCAACAGAGCTTGCTGATACAACTTCGAAAAGCATGTTATCTTTAGCTCTGGTGACAAAGTATGCATTCTTCTTATTTATCAATTTGAAAAGACGGTTAAAATCTACATATCCTTTGTCCATCAAGTAGATAGCTGCAGGTTCTATATAAAGTTCGTCAAGTCCTTTCACATCATTCACGGATGCCGTAGTCGGATAGACAGACACAGGTAGATTACCACGTAAGTCTAATAATGTATGCATTTTTATGCCTCCCTTAGTCTTACGAAACTTAGCCCAGGGACAGAGTTTGAGACATAGACTTATGGTGCTACTGTCAAAGGCATAAACCATGTTATCAAGTTCAAGCCTGAAATGATCTTTAGCGTAAAGGGGACGTACTTTTTTCAATAGTACCTCTGCGAAATCTTTATAGATATGCCAGTCCCTATTCTCGTTAGCTTTAGCTAATGTATTGCGAGGAACAGCATAACTAATACCGCAATGGTAAAGTTTTGTTGAGAGTGCCATAAGACAATTTTCTATGTCTCGAAGACTGTCACGACCTGTCAATTGAGCATAACTCATGACCAAGAACTGATCCCTACAGGAAAAGTTCCTTGCTCTATAGTTACCTTTATAACGGTCAACACAAGCTTTGAAGTCTCGTTCTGGTATAAGTGACATAATCTGAGAAAATATAGTCTTGCCTTTGTTCATTGCACACATAAATTAATTATGAATGCAAAGGTACAAAATCAAATCGAATACACAATTTCTAGAACATAAAATATTGGATATTAATAACTTATATAATAATCGTCCTGACTAAACGGGACACTAGTGATTGATTTTATCAATTATGGAGGTAAAACATCCATTGTGCAATGTACTTGTTGTATGTCAGCTATATCAACGAAGCAGCAAACTTTGCAGATAGTCTAGGTGGTGGTAGCGATACCAAGAATTGGCGATATGAGAAGGACGAAGATGAAATAGAATGGATAAGACGATATCTGTAACCAGCAACGAAGATGCTGAAACCCAAGAAGTGCAAAGGGGTGAGCCGATAATGATTACCCCATCTCCTTTTTAAAAAGAGATGGGGTAATCGTTATTCAGTTTAAATTACACAACCTTATTCTGTCGTAAAATATCCCTTACCATGGCATTGAGGGCAAGTAATGTGTGTGTGACCTGTGGAACGCATAAAGTAACCTCCACATTCATTGCACTTTACTTGATAATTACTTTGCCCATACAATGACGGATAAGTATCTTTTACAATTCTTCTTAGTCCATTGCACAAACTACATGTATGCTTAGTCGGTTGCGTCCGAGAATGAGTAGTGTTCTGCCTTTGAGAAGATGATGACGAACCGCCAGTGTTGTAACCTCCTCCATAACCATTGTTATGGTATGAAGGTGAATAAAAAACACTATTGCCACTGGAGTTGCCTTTCTTTCGTATCAAAGAACAAGTAGTTGCTGACGCTGGGGCAACTTGTCTTTTGTAAACATATACATCCCCATTCTCCAAAACAACATTTAGTACACTCAAATCTGATTTAAATTTAAATGTCGCAGCTTCTCCCCAATAGCTGCTGCCCATGTAATATTTAAACTGACTATTGCTATAACTCTTATTGAGTTTCAATGTACCATGTCCAACACCTATGCCTTTTTTATCAGCTTCGTAACATATGTCTCCTACAAAAGCAACAAACTGCCCACCATCTATATTGAGTAAAACTTTGCTATTTTGCAGTTTCTTCACTAACTTGTAATAATAAGTGTTCTGCGAAAAACTTTTTGTACAAAATAAAAGACATATTATAATTAAAACCTTATTCATACAAGAAATCTCTATTAGTTGCTTTTGGCATCAATTCCGCTTTATTTATACGAATATAATATCTCTCTTCAGAAAGCTTTTCTCCATTATAAGTTTCCGTCCATTCTATCAGAGAAGACTTATCCTTTGAATATGCATAATAACAATCTATATTAGGGATAAATGTGAACCCACCACTACTCTGACGATATTTATAGACAACTCTCTTAGTTGTAGACAAAGAGGAATCATAATTTGAAACATGAGCATGCTTTTTCACGTCTGTATCATAATAATTTCTATTAGAGTTTAACGCTTTTTTTATATTGTATACAGATTGAGCTTTTACATAGACATGATTGCCCTCAAACTTAACAACTTCAACTATAGTAGAACCATTGCTTATATCTGCACCTGCTTCAATATAGAAATGTACCTCAGAAGAATATAACTGAGCTTTTGCGTAAATGGCAAACATTGCCATTGCTAAAATAAATATTATTTTTTTCATTATTATTTTATTAATTATTAATAATTTTCTTGTACTCACATTTTTATAACATAAAAAACATTCAAACTATTTAACTTCACTTGTTATATCGTTTCATACAACACTTCAAAGACAAGAAGGCTATACAAAAAATATTAATCATGTGGAGGAATGGATGTAAAAAGAATACTCTTGTTTATATTATTTAAAAAGGCTGATATACAAAAGCATTCCCCAAGTAATCAAAAAAATGAATGGAGAGAACTTTGGTAAAATAAATTTTAGACTAATCTTCCGGGACCATCCCAGTTTGAAATCACCAAATGTTTGATGAATCTCATCATCAAGAATCACATCTTCTGTAGGATTGGACCAAACAGGTGGGAAAACGAAATAGGAAAGTCCTTTGTACTTTCTGTATCCATCCCAAAAATAAAGGATTCTTTTGATTTTAGCTTCACTTGCCCAATATGTGAAGAATGAACTTATTGATGCCAATAAGCCAAGAATAATTATCACCCAAATAATTTTGTCATTTTTTAGTTGGGTGATAGCTCCAATCAAAAAGGTTTGAACGGCAATATTCCATTTCATAAATGAATACTGGCGGTCAATCTCTTTTGAAATCATCTCACGGATAACTACATCATAGCCTTGGTAGTTACATAACGCTTCTAATGTTTTTTTATTAGAGATGCCCATAATTGAAATAATTTGCAGCCATCTGACATCCGTATGGCTATGTTTATATTCTTTTTGCGTATATACAAAAAAACGTGGAGTCAGTCCTGTCACTCGTTCCACAGTGTAAAGGCCTTCGCATTGCCCTGCCAGTCGAAACGAGCAACGTCGAAAGCCCCACGCTAGTGTAAGTATATAAAATGCCCCATGACAACGAACGCCAAAGTCGTCCGAAGCCACTGATGACTGTATATAATACACCTCATGAGGCGTTCCCGTTGCTTTGTTCTTGACCAGCAGTTGAGAGTTTGCGAAGTTCTTACACTGTCAAAACCAAAGCGTACAGTTACGCCTTATATGTATATATGTCTGCCCAACCTCTGCCCATTCGGGCTTTTCGGTATTGGTATAGACGTTACAAAGGTAACACTTTTATCTTGAAAACCACTTTGTTTGGCTGGAAAAATTTGATTTTATGGTCTGATTTAACATTATTAAATACAAATATATCAAAGAAATCTACTTTTGTATGATTTTTCTTGCTCAAAAGTTTGTATTATCAATAATTATTCGTATCTTTGCAGCACGAGAACCCGCCAAGCCTCTCAACGATGCTCAAATGTGCGGGTCGTTTTTGTTTTTATAGGTATATGGCAACAAAAATTCCGTTTATAAAAACATATTCCACACCCCAAGAGCTGGTGCAGCTACTCAAGACAAGAGGTATGGAAATAACCGATGAGGAAAAGGCTCAGCATTATCTTTCACACATCGGTTACTATCGTTTGTCTGCCTATATGTATCCATTGCTTTCAATTCCCAAGGAGCAAAATCTATTTAAGCAAGGTGTAACTTTCAGCAAGGTTATGATGCTGTATCGCTTTGACAAGAAACTGCGTTTACTTCTATTCAATGAAATTGAAAAAATAGAGGTCGCCGTGCGTTGCGCTATCATCAACTTTGGAACGGAAATGATAGGCAACCCTTTTTGGATGACTGATGCCAACAATTTCTTAAATCCGTCCAAGTTCAATCGCTCTATACATCTTATAGAAGATGAACTGAACCATACAAAAGAGGATTTCATCAACCATTTCAAAGAAACATATACTAATCAGTACCCACCTTCATGGATGCTGACCGAAATATTGCCATTTGGTGTAATCACCAATATTTATTCTAACATCAAGAATAAGAAGATAAAGAAACGTATCGCACAGTCATTTGGCTTGCAAGTTGCTCCTTTTGAGTCTTGGCTTACCATTATCACAGTAACAAGAAACTCATGTTGTCATCATGCACGTGTATGGAATAGGACATTCTCTATTCGTGCAACCATGCCTATCAGAATGTCACGTCCTTGGATTTCTTTGCCAACAGACCCATTGAAAGTGTACTTTGATATCTGCATCATCAAGTATTTCCTTGATATTATATCGCCTAACAATGATATGTTAGTCAAGATGCAAACGCTATTTTCCAATTATCCGGAGATAAATCTGGCAGCTCTTGGATTTCCGAATGGGTGGGAGAGCGAACCTTTATGGACGCAAGGGATGTAAGTGCTCTTGCCCTAAGAATTCAAGAATTGGAAAAAGAAAATGCCAGACTTAAAGCGATTCTTGACAAGAATGGGATAGAATATGAAAGTTTAGAATCAAAGACTTATAACTCTAATCGTATAGAAGCAGCATCAGTTTCTATATGCCAATTCTCTTTACAAGAAAAGGTTTCTATATTTCAAAGTGTATTCCAAGGTCGTGATGATGTTTTTGCTAAGCGTTGGTATAGTAGTACGACCCAAAAGTCTGGCTATCAACCTGTATGCACGAGAGAATGGAATCGAGAATTTTGCGATAAAAGAAAATATAAGTGTGCGGATTGTCCCAACAGGCAGTTCGCTCCTTTGACATACAATGACGTTTTCAATCATCTTGCAGGAAAGGATCTATGGGGACGTGATGTTATTGGACTTTATCCAATACGAAAGGACAATACTTGCAGTTTTCTTTGCACAGACTTTGATGACAAAAGCTGTGAACATGGCTACAAGAATGATGTGCTTTCTTTTGTAAATGTTTGCAAAACTTGGAATGTGCCTTGTTACATCGAACGCTCACGTTCTGGCACTGGAGCTCATGTGTGGATATTCTTTGATACGCCAATAACAGCTTTCAAGGCACGAAAGTTAGGAAATGCCATTCTTACAGAGGCGATGAATAGTGATGTCCATCTTTCTTTCAAGTCATACGACCGGTTTTTTCCTAACCAAGACTCCTTGCCCGAAGGTGGTCTTGGCAATCTTGTAGCCTTACCATTACAGGGGATGGCTCGACGCAAAGGAAACAGTGTATTCGTTGATGAAGATTTCAATGCGTATGCTGACCAATGGGAATTGTTATCACAAATTCGTAAGTTGTCGGAGGTAGAACTTGATATGTTGTTACGGCTGCATACTGTGCCAACATTGGGCGAACTCTCGAAGACTAGTGAGGAAAAGCCTTGGGAAACACCTAAAATGGATATGATGCAAACAGACTGTTATCCAAAGGAAATAGTGCTGACAAGAGCTAACATGCTATATATACCTTTGACAAGTCTGTCTGCCAAATGCGTGAACGTTTTCAAGCGCATGGCTGCTTTCCGTAATCCTGAATTTTATGAGAAGCAAGGGATGCGCCTGTCTACGTATAATATTCCACGTATCATTTCGTGTTCGGAAATAACTGACGACTATCTTGTTCTTCCTCGTGGTTGTGAGGATGCGGTTCGTGACATCCTAACCCAGCATAATGTCAAGGTTTCGATTACTGACAAGACTTACCACGGACGTAGTATAAAGGTTACATTCAGAGGAAGTCTTCGAGAAGAACAGCAAAAGGCAATGGAAGCTTTTGCTGGGCATAATGTCGGAACACTATCAGCAACAACTGCGTTTGGAAAGACCGTGTTTGCCATCGGAATGATAGCAAAGAGAAAGGTCAATACATTAATACTTGTTCACAACAAGGCATTGCTTGAGCAATGGAAGGAGCGGTTGGAATCGTTTCTTAAGATTGATGAAACAATAGAAGAGCCTGAAACAAAACGAGGCAGGAAAAAGAAAACTTCCGCCATTGGTTGCTTATACGCAGGCAAGAACTCGCTGCATGGCATAATTGATATTGCTTTGATACAATCTTGTTTGAGTGAAGGCGAAGTAAAGCCTTTTGTCAAGGATTACGGTATGGTGATAGTCGATGAATGTCACCATGTATCTTCAGTCAGCTTCGAGCAGGTTCTTCGACAAGTGACTGCTACTTTTGTTTATGGTTTGACCGCAACTCCAATCAGAAAGGATGGACATCAACCTATTATATTTATGCAATGCGGAAAGATAAGATTCACCTCTGATGCCAAGAGCCAAATGGAAAATCAAGGATTCAAACGCCTGCTGATTCCAAGGTTTACCTCGTTCCGAAGCATTACATCAGACCGCAAGACTTATGTTCAAATAACACAAGAGTTATCCGAGGATAAGGTTAGAAATGAATTCGTTATGGAGGATGTCAAGGCTGCGATTCAAAAAGGACGAACACCTTTATTGCTGACAACTCGTACAGCTCATGTCAAGGTGTTGGCACAAATGCTAATGCCATTTGCTGATCATGTTATACAACTCATAGGTGCAGACTCTGCTAAAGAAAAACGTCTTGCATTACAAAATCTACAGTCAATACCCACATCAGAATCACTTGTGATTGTAGCTACAGGAAAGTATGTAGGCGAAGGTTTCGATTATCCTCGCCTTGATACCCTGTTCCTTACTATGCCTATAGCCTGGAAAGGAAATGTGGAGCAATATGCAGGGCGTTTACATAGAGAATGTGAAGGAAAAAGTGAAGTATGCATATATGATTATGTGGATATTCGTGTTCCACTTTGCGACTCGATGTATCGTAAGCGACTGAAAGGGTATATTAAAGCTGGATATGGAAAGAATGTGACATCACCAGCACCAGATAAGAATTCCCAAAAATTGATATATGAGCAAAACAATTACGAAGCGGCATTCCGAAATGATTTGGCAAAAGCCAAACATTCTGTTGTTATCGCAGTACCGAAAGTGAAGTTTAAATATAAACCCTCTATCATGTCTGCACTCGCAAACCTTCTTCATGATGGTGTTTCTGTGGTTGTACATATAAAAAAGGAAGGGGCTAATGAGACAGAACTGTCAAATGCTGGAATGGATGTAGTGTGCAACAAGGAACAAACTCTACAATGTGCCATCATAGACAAATCTATTGTTTGGTATGGAAATATCAACTTCTTTGGCTATAACTCGGAAACAAATAATGTCATGCGAATAGCAGACTACAAAATTGCTAACGAAATGATGGAAATACTATACTCAGCCACGGAAAACAAGGCAAATGAAACAAGGTAAATGAAAAAAAGTTATACTTTACCTATATAATTAGCAAAGTAAAATATTTGTAGAATGCATTATAAATGAAAAACAGCCAACTTTCAAATATGCTATTGAAGGTTGGCTGTTCTTTTTCTTGCTCAAAAAGTTTGTTTTATCAATAATTATTCGTATCTTTGCAGCGTCAGTTCCCACCAAGCCTCTCAACGATGCTCAAATGCGTGGGGCTTTTTCTTTAGCTCAAGTCTTTTCAAAAACATCTCTCCGGCTATAGAGTCTGAAGAATATGTTCCAGTTCATCAAGTTCTTCCTCCTTTGTTGCCCAACTCGTTACAAATCGGCAAATGATTTCGGTATCGCTCTTTCTTTCCCATATTTCGAATGCAACTTTCTTGGAAAGAGCATCGTAGAGGGAAGGTGAAAGTATGACAAACTGTTGATTGGTTGGAGAATCGTACGCAATAGCTATGCCATGCTTCTGGAAGATGCTGCGGATACGGGTAGCCATGGAGATGGCATGGCGCGATATCTTGAAATAGAGGTCTTCCGTAAACAGCGTGTCAAACTGGATGCCTAGCATTCTGCCCTTGGCAAGTAAGGCTCCATGACGCTTTATGTTTGTGAAGAAATACTTTGGTGCCTTCATGCCTGAAAATACCACAGCTTCGCCCATCATGGCGCCCACCTTGGTTCCACCTATATAGAATACATCACAATGCCTGGCAAGGAATGGCAAGTCATAGTCGCATGCCTCTGAAACCAGACCGTATCCCAGTCGTGCACCATCGATGAAGAGGCGGAGGTCATATTTCTGGCAGGTTGCATATAGCGCAGTCAACTCTTCCCTGGTGTAGACCATTCCGAACTCTGTCGGCATCGAGATATAAACCATGCCTGGCTG
>OLFZ01002853.1_pt1 | contig 10436 bp, 9 predicted proteins | sample 1604861 | NCBI WGS metagenome assembly OLFZ01 (sample SAMEA3888895, study PRJEB22519) | human gut metagenome | biome: human gut; feature: human-associated habitat; material: faeces | place: Denmark | collected 2011 | reverse complement strand
CTTTTTAAAATTAGTGGCTCGGATTTTAAAATCCGAGCCACTAATTTTTTATTTGCTCATATGTTGGATAAATGCACTGAAAATCAGTTTTCAATTTTTGCATTCAAAAATGCCCGTTTTACGACCCCTGTTTTGCGTCCTTCATTGTCCGCGCCGACAAAAGGCACAGACAACTGCAAGTAATTTTTTCACAGCAGCCTTTTAATGCATGATGAGTTATATGTACTTTTCCCTATAGTTCAAGTGCATACAAATATTAAACACGAAAATACATTCTATCATTTTTGCCATTATTGCGTTTTGATTATTTCACTATTTTTGTAAAACAGCAAAACAAATATCTGTATAGTTGTAAATATAATGTCAGGTTATTATGAGAATACATTTAGCAACAACGCCTAATGACAAACCGGTCTCATTTGACTATCAGCAGAAATTAGTAGGTGTGCTCCACAAATGGCTGGGAGGTGATAATAATGAGCATGGGAATATGTCGTTATATTCTTTTTCCTGGTTGCAAGGCGGAATGAAAGACGGAAATAAATTAGCTTTTACAAAAGGAGCAAAATGGTTTATCAGCTTTTATGACGAAAGCCGAATAAAGCAGATAGTCAGGAACATTTTAGACAGTCCAGGAATGTTTTCCGGGATGAGTGTATCAGATGTAGTTATTGAAGAAACGCCTGATTTGTCGAAAAGAAATTTGTTTTATTTGGGCAGTCCTATTTTTATCAAGAAGATTGACAAAGAAAGCAGAGAAACCAAACAGTTAACTTTTAATGACAAAGAAGCAAACGATTTGATGACCCAAACTCTACTGCACAAAATGGAAATTGCCGGTTTGCCTACAGATGAATCGTTGAAGGTAAGTTTTGATTTAAGTTACATGAATAGGAAAACAAAACTATCTACATACAATGGAATAGGCAACCGGGCCAGTTTATGTCCGGTGCTTATTGACGGAAAGCCGGAAACAAAAGCTTTTGCCTGGAATGTAGGCATTGGGAATTCAACAGGTATCGGATTTGGTTCAATTTATTAATTGGTAAATATGCTATACGTTGTTAAATATAAAGGAAAGTTCGGTTTTATAAAACCGTGGACTGCGGTACGTGACGGGAAAACCTATAGCCAGCAGTTTCTTACACCGTCAGTGATTGAAGGGATTGAAAAGAAGCTATTTCCTGACATGTTGGAATATAACGGGGGAATAAGGAAAATAGCAAGATACAAGCTCCGCTATTCAGCTATAGACGTGCAACAGGAACAGATACACCCTCGCGGTTGGGCCTTGAATTCGAAATCGAGGACGATGTCCCGCCCGCGGTCGGTTCTGTTAAGAGGAGTCATGCTTGATCCTGAACTGTTATTGGCATTTGAAAACCAGCAAGACGCCCAAACCGCGGCTACGCAACATATTTGTCTGTGCAGAAATGAAGACGTTTTATTGCCGGAAGAAAATGTGGCTGCAATGGACGAACAGGAATTTCAAGCAGAAAAAGGCTTTGAGCTTCGATTCGGAAAATCGGAAAGTTCTTTCTTAGTAGGATACAACCGTTTTAACGGTCAACCCATGTATGGCTGGTTAGAAATAGACGGCACACCCATTTTATAAAAATGAATGACTATCATAACATACTGGCCAAACATGAGGATAACGGCGGGCTTTCGTTGGTTGCACACCTAAAAAGCGTGGCGCGCGTTGCCGAACTAATAGCGGCAAAGAATGGCATGGATGTCGGAATTTCCCGCAAAGGAGCTATCCTTCACGACATTGGCAAAGCAAGCCCCTTATTTCAACAAACACTGAGACGCGGGTACATGCGTATGCCGGGATTCATATTCCGGCATGAGATTGCGTCCCTGTTTTTCATTTCCTTACTGGATGATTCCGAAAAAGATATTGTAATCGACATGATTGCTGCTCATCACAAATCCATTTACAATGATGTAAGGAACATGGGACTAATAGACCTGGACGAGTATGAAGATAGTTTTGAAATCCACTCTGAACGATTTGAAGAATGGAGTCCGATAGCATTAGACATATTAGAGCATTTTGGCTTTTCCGTTCATACCGTGAGCCTGAAAGAAGCGCAACAGAATTACGAGTATGCGGTTTCACATTGTAAAAAACAGGGAAAAGGGTATTCTATATGGAAAGGACTGTTGATGGCTTCTGACCAAATGGCTTCAGCCTTACAAACGATTGACGAGCAAACTGTAAATAAACTTTTTATTCTGCCGGATTTATCATTCTATAACAGGAAAAGCAATCTGTATCCCTTATCGCTAATAACGACTGACGATTCAAGGCCTCATACACTGGTTACTGCTCCTACCGGAGCTGGTAAAACAGATTTTCTAATGCGCCGTTGCAAAGGGCGCGTGTTTTATACGCTACCCTTTCAAGCGTCAATAAATGCTATGTACGACCGATTCAAGAATGATTTGAAAGATACAGAGGCACAAATCCGGTTACTACATGCGGCTTCAAATCTTAAGATTCAAGACGGGAAAGTGGAAGAACGGATAATGCAACGCCATGTAGGAGCTTCCGTAAAGGTACTTACACCACATCAGATGGCTTCCTTGGTTTTTGGAGTGAAGGGTTACGAAGCAATGATACTCGATTTGAAAGGGTGCGACGTGATTCTTGACGAGATACATACTTATTCCAGCACAATACAGGCAATAGTGCTCCGTATTATTGAGATTCTGAAAACAATAGGTTGCAGAATCCATGTCGGTACTGCCACCATGCCCAAGGTGCTTTACAATAAAATCCTGGCTTTATTGGGAGGGCCTGAATGTGTGTATGAGGTAAAACTACCTGATAATGTACTGGAATCTTTCAACCGGCATATTGTCCGTAAGCTACCGAGCATGAACGATTCGTATCCGATAATCGACTCAAGCATAAATGAGCATAAAAAGATATTGATTGTATGCAATCAGGTAAGACGTGCACAATCTGTTTATCTTTCTTTAAAAGAGCAGTACCCCGACATTCCCAAAATGCTGCTTCATAGTCATTTTAAACGAATTGACCGGCAAGGCTTGGAAGTAGAATTGAAAGAAACTTATAATCAACTTCAGGAAGCGTGTATTGTAGTATCTACTCAAGTGGTTGAAGTGAGCCTGGATATAAGTTTTGACGTAATGATAACCGAATGTGCCCCCATAGATTCGTTAATTCAGCGTTTTGGGCGTATCAACAGAAAAAGGACCTTTGAGACGATGGGCATACTCAAGCCTGTATATGTCATAGCACCCTATGAAGGAAAAGACTCTCTGCCTTATGATACGGACGTGCTGCAAAGAAGTTTCAACGCATTGCCTGATAATGGGGTAATGAAAGAAACGGAGATTCAGTCTATGTTAGACAAAGTTTACCCGGATGAAAAGTTCGTGAACATCGATTATTCGGGAGCGATATTTGTTAACGGTGAATGGATGATAACGAAATTAAGGCATAATTCAAAATCTGCATTGCTGGAAACTCTCGACATAGATTCCGCCACATGTATAGTTAAATCGGATGAAGAACAATATGACATTAACAAATCCGGAACACGTAGCAAACTTGAGATACCGGTAAGCTATCGTTCTATCGCATACTTGGGTTTAAGAACCTGCAAACACGGTACATGCCCTTATGTGATTCCCGATGAGACATACGACAGTGAGATAGGATTATTATATGATATATTAAAAGAAGAATTGAATAAAACTTATGATTTCTTATAATTATGATAACATCTGTAATAGGTAGGATTTTCTTGGACGCTTATAACGAAAGAGAGTGCACGAACTACGACGCAAAGACTTTTTTCACAGAGAAATACTTCCCGCTGTTTTTCGACAGCAATAAATATATGCAGTGGGTACAAAATTCTCCTTTCGTACAAATGAAAAGCGGACAAAAGGTAGAAACATTGTCCTGCGAAGAAAGACACGAGAAACTGGAAGAACTAATTAATAAGATTCAGAATGGCGCAAGAGATGCCAGTGTTGCAATCGGATATTCCGCTTCTGAGGAAAAAGGATATGCAACCACGTCAGGACAAGTGACTAATCTTGAAATTAACATGTCAAACGACGAAGTCTATTTATCATGGATAGGAGCTTCACTCGGTGTAGGTGTTCAAGGAGGACTCTGCATTCTTTTCAGTAATCCCGCTTTACTGTTGAACATATACGACGGATGGGGCTTGTACCGTGCCGCCTTGGATAACAATCAAAAATTGAAAGGCAATCAAATAGCTTCATGGAACGGACAGTGGCTTGCTCACAGGTATGACAAGTATGCGTATGACAAAGAATTTCCAATGTCAGATTTTAATCCGTTTGTTTTCGACAAGGACGCTTCGATGAGCGTAGCTGTACAGTCGTGGACAAAAATCCTTATCAATATTTCAAAAAGCTTTTCCGGCCAGAACTTAATAGGTTACATTTATAGCTTAGGACAAACCAATATTACAGTAGGTTTTATTCCTTTCATGCTTTCACAGATAAGACGTCCGATAGATTTATACATACGTTTTTTCGGTATGAAAAACAGTGCTGAGGCTGAAAAGCTTTACGGTACTGCTTTCGGGCTTGACAAGGCATGCCAGTCCGGCGCAATAGGTGTGAAAGCGCTTGAGCCAAAGGGGCTGAAAGATTATATGGAGAAAGGGAAACTACCTAAATATACGGATAATGAAGAACAAACTATTAAATTTCATACTTATAAAACTTGGCTTATGGCAATCTTAAACAATCAAGACCTGTGGGCGCAATCTGAAAACTTCGCACACATTTTAAAAGAGTATTCTGCCGGCAATAAAAATGCAAAGACAGACAGGTCCAATAAGGTAAAAGCCTTACTGGGGACGATGAACAAAAAAGAGTTCATCAGGAATTTGACTGACATCGTTTCAGAGACTGACAATGTTAGCAAAGTTATGGAAATAGCAAAAGTCGTCAACGACATGCCTGCTGATAATGTTCCATACTTTCTGACATTGATACGCTTCAATTATGCTGCAATAATTAACCTTAACAAATAAACATATGAATCCATTTATCTATTTACGTGCATTGAAACACGCTGAGCACACTGTTTTTTGTGTAGAAGATGGCCAAAAAACTTATTATGACCCACAATTCAGTCGTAGAGTACCTTATTCAAGCGGGCAACAGGTAAAACGTTCTATTTTACAGTCTGTAACTGATATTCTGAACGTACCTGTGGCACCAATTACGTTTAATTATAACATTACTAAAAACAATGAGTTGGAAAATAAGGAGCCATGGTCTCCTTGCAACCCTGTTTATGTAGATCAATTATTAGGCGGCTGGATGAGAGCAAAGACTGCTACAGGAAAAGCGAAAAATGACGGTGACAAAGATAATTCTAAAGAAAACAATGTTGTTAAACGCAGAAGCCCTTTGTCTATATCCGCAATGCGACCCATTCATCCGCTGTTGGCCGGTGTTGAAAGCGAAAACTTAACTTTTGACCGTAGCGACCGCCCGGATTACCATTCCGTTAACGTAAGAATGGCAGGTAGTGACAAACTACTAACCGAAGATGAAATAGAAGCATTTCTGTCGGAAAATGGCCGTACTTTGTCAAGAAGAGTTTGGATACCTGAAAATAAAAGAGCCACCGGTCTTTTTGTTTACGACGTAGCCATTGATTTGCGTACTCTGTTTTGTGTTTCAACAAATCAACACGAACCGGAAATATCCAAAGATATGATTAACGAGCTTAAGTCAAAAGGTTGGATTGAAAGCGAGAATGTCTTTGGTAAATGTCTTGTCTTACCAGAGGACGAGCGCAATAAAATAATTCCGGCCTTGGCGAGCGCATTGATAGATTGGAGAATCACATCAAACCAGGCACGAACATTCAGCCTGATGGAAACTTTGGCTGTTGCCGTAAGCGATAATGCAAATACAATAGCCGCCGCCATACGTGCAAAATTGGTTGATGACGGCGACAAGCCAAAGGCAAAGCCTATAGTAGACGCTAACGCAGGGGCTGACTTATTTGTAACTTTGCCTTGCTCAAGTTATATTGTCACTGAATGCGAATCTCCAAACGCCATAGAAAACGCAAAACAAAATTTGATTAAACGTATGTCGAATTTTGATTACGAGCACCAAGGTCTTTAAATTGAAACAATAAATCCTTCATATCCGCAATGCGGATATGAAGGATTTATCTTATTTAATTACTATATGCTTTCAGGAACTCACTTCAACTATTATCTGGTATGCAAGCGGAAGCTGTGGCTATTCGCCAACGGTATAAACATGGAGCATACATCCGACCTTGTATTTGAAGGCAAACTGATTCATGAAGATTCTTATCCTCAACGTTCGGGAAAATATGAAGAAATAGAAATGGACGGCATAAAAGTTGATTTTTATGACCCCAAGCGAAAGGTAATTCATGAAATTAAAAAATCGAATAAAGTGGAAGTTGCTCACGAATGGCAACTCAAATATTACATTTACGTATTTGAACGAAATGGAATAGAAAATGTCACAGGAGTATTGGAGTACCCTACTTTACGTAAGACACAGGAATTAATATTGAGCGACGTGGACAGAGAACATATAAAGAAAATGGAAACAGAAATACTGCGTATTATTTCTGATAGCGATTGTCCGCCTTTGCAAAAGAAGGGCATTTGCAGAAATTGCAGTTATTTCGATTTCTGTTATAGCAGAGAGGAGGAATAATGAAAAAAACATTTTATTTGTTCAACCCGGGAGTCTTAGAGCGGAAAGACAACACGCTGAAGTTCATCCCATGTGCAGACAACGGTGAGACACCTGCAGTGGGTGCACAATCGCGTTATCTTCCTGTTGAAGACATAGGCGAGTTTTATGTATTCGGCTCGCTTCGGGCAAACAGCGCGTTATTTAATTTCTTAGGACAAAAAGATATTGCCGTACATTTCTTTGACTACTACGAGAACTATACAGGTTCGTTCATGCCACGCGACAGTCTGCTTTCGGGAAAAATGTTGCTGGCACAGGCTTCTCATTACCAAAATCGGAAAAAGCGTATGGCTATCGCACGTAAGTTTATAGTAGGTGCCGCATACAATATGGTCAAGAATCTTCAGTATTATAATCGTCGCGGTAAAGACATGGAACACATCATGGATACTATGAACAAACTAACCGCTCAAATATCAGACACGCAGACGCCAGAAGAACTTATGGGTATAGAAGGGCAAATCAGGCAATATTATTACGAAGCCTTCAACTTGATAATCAACAATTTTGAAATGAGCAACCGTACAAAACAACCGCCCCTTAATGAAATCAACGCATTAATCTCATTCGGCAATATGATGTGCTATACAATATGCTTACGCGCCATTCACCAAACCCAGTTGAATCCCACAATCAGTTTCCTGCACACACCGGGCGAACGCCGCTACTCATTGGCGCTGGATATAGCTGAAGTTTTCAAGCCTATAATAATAGACAGAACCATATTCAAAGTTCTTAATAGAAAAGAAATTCAAGAAAAACATTTCGACAGAAAACTGAATAAATGCTTGCTTAATACAGCAGGAAAAAAGATATTTGTTAAAGCTATCGAAGACCGAATGAGCGAGACTATAAAACATCGTTCGTTGCACCGTTCGGTAAGCTACCGTCATCTCGTTAAACTTGAATGCTACAAGTTGGCTAAACACATTCTCTCTATCGAAGAATACAAACCTTTTAAAATGTATTGGTAATGTATGTAATTTTAGTTTATGATTTTGGTGAGAAGCGTGTTAATAAAATGCTCAAACTATGTCGCAAATATTTGAATTGGATACAGAATTCCGTTTTTGAAGGAGAAATTTCAGAAGCTCGTCTAAAAGAACTGCTAATGCAAAGTGATAAGTTCATGAAAAAGGACGAAGACAGTATAATTATATTCAATACTCTTTCTCAAATCTCAATGGAAAAACGAATTATAGGAAAAGAGAGGTCCTCTGTTGATGTTTTCTTATGACAGTAAGTTGTCGTCAAATACCTTTTCCATGAAATATTCGAAGAAGAAAAATCATCATATCTCTTATTCCTTATAACGCAGATTGTTGGAAGTATGTCGACAGCCTTGCATTTTTTTATGATTAACCGTCGACATAATTTTAAATTGTTTTTTGTATTTTTGAAACGTGTAAAACTTTAATAATAAACAATCACATCTTTCATATTTTAACCCTTTTAATCGTACCATGTGGAATTGAAACAATTTCAGAAATGGACGACGGCGTTTTGGTAAGCAAGCTTTTAATCGTACCATGTGGAATTGAAACTTTTTCAAACCTTTTTATAATGGCAAAGCCCGGATAACTTTTAATCGTACCATGTGGAATTGAAACTGACTACTTCAATTTGCTTTCTGCGTCCCTCCGCTGCTTTTAATCGTACCATGTGGAATTGAAACAAATTGTTCCATTCATTCACATATTTTTTTGCGTCTTTTAATCGTACCATGTGGAATTGAAACTCAACTAAACCACTATCAAGAGAAAAAGAAACTTCTGGCTTTTAATCGTACCATGTGGAATTGAAACTTTTTAATCGACTGGATTGCGGACAAAGGGAAAGAACTTTTAATCGTACCATGTGGAATTGAAACTTTAAATATCTTATTGCTGCACTTACATCCATGCCAAACTTTTAATCGTACCATGCGGAATTGAAACTACCGGTCAAGCGGCAAAAAATTGTCTAATTCGCCCCTTTTAATCGTACCATGTGGAATTGAAACGTTGGCGATTCTGCTCCTATTGTAACTAGTGACTCCTTTTAATCGTACCATGTGGAATTGAAACAAAATAAGAAAAGGCAGCTAATATTTCATTTTATACTTTTAATCGTACCATGTGGAATTGAAACTGCTGCGCGAGCTTACGTACAAGGCTATCGATACCGCTTTTAATCGTACCATGTGGAATTGAAACGGGATACAAACGCAATTACGCTGAATGTGTAATATCTTTTAATCGTACCATGTGGAATTGAAACATGCCAAAGTTTGGTGTACCTAAACTTATTTGATTACTTTTAATCGTACCATGTGGAATTGAAACATTATAAAGCGGTTAGACGAAGAATTTGAAAAACCTTTTAATCGTACCATGTGGAATTGAAACGAAACAAACGACGTGTCATTGACGGAACGTTGCCGCCTTTTAATCGTACCATGTGGAATTGAAACAATTTGAAAGTCATGAAACCATTATACGAATATCGAATAGATGAAATGGCAAGACTATTACCAGAAGATACTGGTTTGTTATTTGCTATTTTTATTGATACTTGCAAAAGAGATACAGGACATTCTGGTTCATTGAGTGTCAAATTTCAAAGCACTAATGACAAGAATTCAAAATCTTGGCCATCTCTTGCGTTGAAAAACCCAACAAACAAAGAGTTTGAGATAATTGGCAATTCTGGAAATGTTTCTGAAAAATCAATTGAAGAACTGAAAACTTGGGTTCTACAGAATTATGAGAAACTGAAAGAGTTTTCGGAAAATACCGTATCTATAGATAAAGCCGAAATCAAGAAAGCTCTTACAAAATATGTCAAACCAAAACCTAATCAGAATTCTAATCAGAAACCCAATTCTAAACCTAATCAGAAACCCAATTCTAAACCTAATCAGAAACCTAATTCTAAACAAAAAATTGATGAAGGGCTTCAATTTGACTGGAAGAAGTACAAGAAATGGTTCTATTCAAATATGGGCATAAGCTATAAGAATACAATTGTTAAAGCAAATCTTGTTTTATTGTCTGAATGTCCATCTACACTTAAACCAGTGTTATTTGTGCAGAACAATTCAAATCTATCATTTGAAAAGTTTGATTCTTATGAACGAACAATGGTACCAGTTTCTATAGAACGAGAACCAAAAATATTGTCAAATGGAACATTGCCTGAGAAAGTGTTTGCTAATGTAAAGAAGTTGATAACCAAGAATCTTAACTTACTTCTTGGTTTCTGGAAAGGTGATGAATATGATGACGATGTATATGACGCATTAAAGGCTACAAGATAATGAAACCATTATATGAATACCGCTTTTAATCGTACCATGTGGAATTGAAACTACATCGAAGCCCCGACCGCAGAAGCGGGCGAAGCCTTTTAATCGTACCATGTGGAATTGAAACTGCTCGGGGAAAAACTTCTTAAAACGCATTTCATTTGCTTTTAATCGTACCTTACGGAATTGAAATTGTGGTCTATCTGTCGGGCAACAATGCGAATGCGAACTTTTAATCGTACCTCAACGGAATCCAAATGTGTCTGTCGGAACACCTTTCTTACCGAAAGTTCCCGTTATAAGCATCACGATACAATCATTCGTGGATTGTTGGCATGCGCATTTTGCTGTTTCCAACACCCGCAAAGAA
>OLFZ01002845.1_pt1 | contig 10468 bp, 10 predicted proteins | sample 1604861 | NCBI WGS metagenome assembly OLFZ01 (sample SAMEA3888895, study PRJEB22519) | human gut metagenome | biome: human gut; feature: human-associated habitat; material: faeces | place: Denmark | collected 2011 | reverse complement strand
GAAATCAGGTAGTCGCGCAAGCGGCTCGTGGGTTCGAATCCCACCCTATCCGCCAGAAAACGATCCCCCGTCACAGACGGGGGATCGTTTTTGCTTATGCCGAATTATACTATTTCGAGCAACTCTTTAGACAAAAGCGACAACATTTCCACATCGGGCATATAGTTACCGTTCTCCCAACGGGAAATGGTTTTGTTGGTCGCGCCGAGCTTCTCTCCAAGCTGCTCTTGCATCATACCTTTCTCTTTTCGCAGGGCGGCTATGAATTTCCCGATTCTGATTTGATCCATTTTTATATTCCTCCGAAAAAAAGTATAGCGCAACTTCCGCGAGAATGCCTCCCCACAAACAGCGAATCGGCATCCTTAATGATGAACGGATGATCAATCCAGCACGACATCCTTTTTCTTGCCGTTTTTTTAGAGGCGCATTGAGGCAGTCACCTATACATATATCTCTGGTATCCCGGTGTCGAAGTTGCCGGCGAAACCGCGGTTGCCTCGCCATACATTAGTGCGGTGCTAAGCTTTTTTGCCGCACCCTTGTAGGGAACAGGCTTGCCTGTTCCGTTGTGGCGGCTACGTCGGTACCAAAATAGAATCGTAGGGACCGGATTCATCCGTTCCGAATGTACTGATTTAGTCGGAAATTAAATATATAGTCGTAGGGGCGGCCATTGGCCGCCCTTTTTGTTACGGTTTCCTGCGCAGCCTCGATACCGGGACACTGCAATTACCGTATCCGCAGCAACGTCAATGCGCCGCCGAACCCCCTCGGCAACAAAGCAGCCTGCTCACCTTGACAGAAGAGCCAATGGAGTGCGGTGCAAAATTCAGCACTGCACTAATGTAGCGCGAAACGTCACGGTTTCGTCGGCAACTTCGACACCGGGATACCAGAGATATATGTATTGGTAGGTGCGTCAATTCGCCTCTAAAAAGCGGAGGGTCGGGTTTCACGCAGACCGAAGGAGAACTCGATAGCGTCGGCGATGCGCTCGCAGGCGTGGCCGTCGCCATAGGGGTTGACGGCGTGCGCCATGCGCTGATACATTTCGCCGCCGGTGAGCAGCTCGTCGGCATCGCGGATGATATCGTCGCGGTCAACGCCCGTGAGCTTGACCGTGCCGGCAGCAACGGCCTCGGGGCGCTCGGTCTCGCGGCGCAGGACGAGGACGGGCTTGCCCAGCGAGGGCGCCTCCTCCTGAATGCCGCCGGAGTCGGTCATGACCATGTAGCTTGCGCTCATGAGCCGGTGCATATCCATCGCGTCGAGCGGCTCGATGAGGTGCACGTTCGGCAGATTCGCAAGATACTCGTTCGCCGCGCCGCGCACGACTGGCGACAGATGCACGGGATAGACGATCTCAACGTCGGGATGCGTCAGCGCAACGGTGCGCACGGCGGAGAAGATATTCTTCATCGGCTCGCCGTAGTTTTCGCGGCGGTGGCAGGTCATTGCAATGACGCGCTTTGAAAAGTCTATGCTTTTAAGCTCGCTCGAGGCAAATCCGCCGTCGCCGACTGTGTATTTCATTGCGTCGATGACGGTGTTGCCGGTGACGAAGATATCGCCGGTAACGGCCTCGGCGCGCAGATTTTCCGCATTCTTCGCCGTCGGCGCGAAGTGCAGCGTTGCAAGGCGGCCGACGAGACAGCGGTTCATCTCTTCAGGGAACGGACTGTAGCGATCATAGGTGCGCAGGCCGGCCTCGACATGGCCGACGGGTATTTTTGCATAGAACGCGGCGAGCGCGGCGGAGAAGGTCGTGCTCGTGTCGCCGTGGACAAGGACGAGATCGGGGCGAAACTCCGCAAAGCAGCCCTCAAGACCCTTGAGCGCCTTGACGGTGACATCGGTAAGTGTCTGGTTTTTGCCCATGATATTGAGATCTGCGTCGGCCCTCAGGCCGAAGCAGTGCATCACGGAATCGAGCATCTCGCGGTGCTGCGCGGTGACGCAGATGAGGCTTTCGATGCTCTCGCGGCGCTGAAGCTCAAGCGCGAGCGGCGCCATTTTTATCGCTTCCGGGCGCGTGCCGAAAACGGACATGACTTTAAGCTTACTCATTTTTGCTGTCGGCCTCCCCGGACTCATCCGCCGGCTTCTCGTGCGGCAGCGGATGGATATTGTTGTTGTTTCTGAACACGAACAGCCATATGCACACGGCGATGACAAAGGCGATGACGGCAACGACGACGCGAATGATACCTGTCGAGGTCAGCAGCACCGCGGCAAGGCCGAGGATGGCCGAAACGGCGTAGAGCACGGCGACGGCCTGCTTCTGGCTCAGGCCCATGTCCAGCAGCTTGTGGTGGAAGTGTCCCCTATCGGCATGGAAGGGGCTTTGCCCGTGCAGGATGCGGCGCGTGAAGGCAAAAATCGTGTCCGAAAGCGGAACGGCAAGCGCAAGCACCGGCAGGACAAAGGTAACGACGGCGTAGAACTTGAACATTCCGATGACCGAGACCGTCGCCAGAACATAGCCCAGCAGCAGCGCGCCGGTATCGCCCATGAATATCTTCGCCGGGTTGAGGTTATACGGGATAAAGCCCAGGCATCCGCCGCAGAGCGCGGCGAGGATGACGGCGACGTTGATGTTCGCATCGGACACAAGAAGCGACACGACGAGCATCGTCAGCGACGCGATGGCGGAAACGCCGCAGGCAAGACCGTCAAGCCCGTCGATGAGGTTAACAGAGTTTGTTACGCCGACTATCCACAGTATGGTCACGGGAACGGCGAGGATGCCGATGGTCACGGCCTGCTCGCTCGTTATAAGCAGCGGATTTGACACAACGTTTATGATAACGCCGGACAAAACGGCGATGACCGCCGCGACTATCTGCACGCAGAACTTAAGCCATGCGTTGAGGTTCATCACGTCGTCGATCGCGCCGACAACGACGATGAGGATAGCACCGAGCAGAATTCCGCGAACCTGCGGCGTTATGTTTGCAAACAGCAGCACCGACAGCAGAAAGCCCAGGAATATAGCAAGGCCGCCCATGCGCGGTATGGGGTGGCTGTGAATATGGCGCTTTTTGTCCGGAATGTCGATCGCTCCGACCTTTTTGGCAAAGGAGCTGACAACGGGCGTCGCGGCAAAGGAAATGATAAACGCGACAGCCAGCGCGAGCAGGATGTTCTTCCAGACATCAAAACTTAGATCGATCATATCTATATATCTCCAGTGAAATTAGAAGGGCTTTTCTACGAGACCTACCTTCTTATATACCTTGCGGAGGGTCTTGCGCGCAATGACGCTTGCCTTCTGCGCGCCCTCGGTGTAGACGCTGCAAAGATAGGCCTTGTCGTTGAGCAGGCGCGTTGCCTCCTCGCGGATCGGGCGCAGGGTCTCGATAACGGCGTCGCCGACTGCAGGCTTGAAAACGCCGTAGCCCTGACCTTCAAATTCGCGCTCTATCTCGTCAATGCTCTTGCCGGTGACTGCGGAATAGATGTTCATGAGGTTTGAAACGCCGGGCTTGTTCGCCGGGTCAAAGTGCACGCAGTTTTCGGTGTCGGAGTCGGTTATGGCGCGCTTGAACTTGCGAGCGATATCCTCGGGCTTTTCCATAAGGAAAACGCAGCCGTTGGGATCGGATTTGCTCATCTTCGAGGTGGGGTTTCCGAGTCCCATAACGCGCGCGCCGGCCTTGGGAACGTAAGCCTCGGGGACCTTGAAGGTCTCGCCGTAGATGTTGTTAAAGCGCACGGCTATATCGCGCGTAAGCTCGCAGTGCTGGCGCTGATCCTCGCCGACGGGAACATAGTCTGCCTGATACAGCAGGATATCCGCCGCCATGAGGCTGGGATAGGTGAACAGTCCGCCGTTTATATTGTCGGCGTTCTTTGCGCACTTATCCTTAAACTGCGTCATGCGGCTGAGCTCGCCGAACATGGTGTAGCAATTGAGTATCCAGCCAAGCTCTGCATGCTCGTGAACATGACTTTGCAGGAACAGAACGTTCTTTTCCGGGTCTATGCCGCAGGCAATGTACTGGGCAAGCTGCTCGAGGCTGCGGCGGCGCAGCAGCTTAGGATCCTGGCGCACGGTGAGCGTGTGCAGATCGGCCATAAAATAATAGCAGTCAAATTCATCGGCTCTTGCACCCCAGTTTTTCACGGCTCCCAAATAATTGCCGAGGTGAAGATCGCCCGAGGGCTGAATGCCCGACAGCATGCTTTTCTTTTTTATCTCTTCCATTTGAGTTATCTCCTGTTTGATCTGATACTAATCTAAAATAGCATTTTACCATCTTAACTGTCACTTGACAACTGCCAAAATACATTTTACACTGTTGTTATCTACGTTTTCGGAGGAAAAGTTTATGGATATGACATGGTTCGAGCAAATGGAGGCTCGCATACCCAAGGGCGAGGTACGCACAAGATTTGCCCCCAGCCCCACGGGATATATGCATGTGGGCAATCTGCGCACTGCGCTGTACACATGGCTCATAGCGCGCCACAGCGGCGGAAAATTCATTCTCCGCATCGAGGACACCGACCAGGAGCGTCTGGTTGAGGGCGCGGTTGACGTTATCTACCGCACGATGGCCGAGTGCGGCCTTGATCACGATGAAGGCCCCGACGTCGGAGGCCCTGTTGGCCCCTATGTTCAGACCGAGCGCCGCGAGCTTTACGGCAAGTATGCCGACCTTCTCATCGAGAAGGGTCACGCCTACCGCTGCTTCTGCGAAAAGCAGGAGGAGACCGAGGGCTTTGAAAAGGTCGCCGATCCCTGCCGCTTCCTCAGCCGCGAGGAAAGCGACGCAAAGGCCGCGGCCGGCGAGCCGTTCGTTGTGCGTCAGAAGATACCCGAGGAGGGCAGCACCACGTTCCACGACGAGATTTTCGGCGATATCACCGTTGAAAACTCGACACTTGACGATCAGGTGCTCATAAAGCGCGACGGACTGCCGACATATAACTTTGCAAACGTCATCGACGATCACCTTATGGGCATAACCCATGTCGTGCGCGGCTCGGAGTATCTTTCAAGCTCGCCGAAATACAATCTGCTGTACGAGGGCTTCGGCTGGGAGATCCCGGCCTATGTCCACTGCTCGCCGGTCATGCGCGATGCGCACAACAAGATGAGCAAGCGCCACGGCGACCCTTCGTATGAAGATCTTATCGCGCAGGGCTATCTCACCGACGCCGTTGTAAACTATGTCGCGCTGCTCGGCTGGAGCCCCGGCGGCGAGCGCGAGATATTCTCCATGCAGGAGCTTGCCGAGATATTCGACATAAAAGGCATCTCCAAGTCCCCTGCTATCTTCGATATCGAAAAGCTCAAGTATTTTAACGCAGAATACATCCGTGCTATGAGCCCCGAGGCCTTTGCAAAGGCTGCCGAGCCGTTCATCCGGCAGGCTGTCAAAAAGCCCGAGATAAGCGCCGCCGCCATCGCCGCGCTTTTGCAGCAGCGCACGGAGGTGCTCACCGACATTCCCGAAAAGCTTGATTTCTTCGACGAGCTGCCCGAGTACGACACGGCGCTTTATATCCACAAAAAGAGCAAGACCGACGAGGCAGGTTCACTCGAGATGCTGCGCGCCATGCTGCCCGTTTTCGAGGGCATTTCCGACTGGTGCGACGAGAATATCCTCGCCGCGATGACCGGCATGGCCGAAAAGTGCGAGTGCAAAAACGCGAAGGTCATGTGGCCCGTGCGCATCGCCGCGGCCGGCAAGGCCGTAACGCCCGGCGGCGCTGTCGAGATCTGCCGCATCCTCGGCAAGGACGAGACCCTGCGCAGAATGCGCGTCGGCATCGAAAAGCTCGAAAAGAGCCTCGGATAAATGGCTGACAGGATCATCGTCGTCGATGACGAGCGCGAGATCGCCGATCTTATCGGCCTGTACCTTGAAAATGACGGATACGAGGTGCATAAGTTCCTCAACGGAGCCGATGCGCTGAGCTTTGTCGAAAAATGCGAGCCTGCGCTCGCCGTTCTTGACGTTATGCTGCCGGATACCGACGGCTTTGCGCTTTTGCGCAAAATGCGCGAGAAGCACGATTTTCCGATAATCATGCTCACCGCGCGCGTCACGGATTCGGACAAGATTCTCGGCCTGACCATCGGTGCGGACGACTATATCACAAAGCCGTTTAACCCCCTTGAGGTCACCGCGCGCGTCAAGACCGTTCTGCGCCGCTGCCGCCGGGGAGCGGAGACCAACGACGAAATGGATATCCGCGGCCTTACGATAAACCGCGCTTCACGCCGCTGCTCGCTGTTCGGGCGCGAGCTTTCGCTCACGCCGACGGAGTTCGACATTCTGTGGTATCTGTGCGATAACGCCGGCAGAGTGGTCGCATCAGAGGAGCTGTTCGAAGCCGTGTGGAAGGAAAAATTCCTCACGAGCAGCAGCAACACCGTCATGGCGCACATAGGCCGTCTGCGCGAGAAGATGCACGAGCCGGCGCGAAAGCCGAAGTTTATTAAAACCGTTTGGGGTGTTGGCTATGAGATCGAAAAATAAAAGCACGCTCCGCACGACGCTCACCTACATCGGCATATTCATCTGCGGCGCGGTGCTCGTTGTTCTGCTGCTGAGCTTTTTTGACAACACGCTCAACGGCACGCTGCGCGAGTGGTTTTACCGGGACTACATGACCAAATATTACGATCCCGAGATGGCAACGGATTACGTTCAGCCGGACTGGATCGCCATAAAGGGCCTTGCATTCAGGCTCGCGCTTGCGGTCTTTGCGTTCTGCGTAATTGTTATAGGCATCGTTTCGCGGCTTCGCCTGAACGCCGAGCGCCGCCGAATAGGCAATGCGGTCGGGCAGTTCATGCTCAGCGACACGCCCGAGGCCGGCATTCCCAACGAGATCGCCGTTCCGCTGAGCGACGCAAAGTCAAAGCTCATGCTCGCGCAGACGCTTCTGCGCGAGGAAACCGCGCGCAAAAACGACCTTGTGATGTACCTTGCGCACGATCTGAAAACGCCGCTTGCCTCCGTCATCGGATATCTCACGCTTCTGCGCGACGAGCAGCAGATAAGCCCCGAGCTGCGCGAGAAGTACCTCTCGATAACGCTCGACAAGGCCGAGCGGCTCGAGGATCTGATAAACGAATTTTTCGAGATCACGCGCTTTAATCTATCGACCGTTACGCTCGATTACTCGAGCATAGACCTTGTGCGTCTGCTCGAGCAGCTCAGGTTCGAGTTCATGCCCATGCTCAAGGAAAAATCGCTCACCTGCACCCTCTGCGCGCCGGATGCGCTGCCGATAAGCTGCGACGCCGGCAAAATGCAGCGCGTTTTCGATAATCTGCTGCGCAATGCGGTGCTGTACAGCTATCCCGACACCGAGATCGTGATAAACGCGCAGCTTGACGGCGACACCGTTTCCGTCAGCGTCGTTAACCGCGGAAACACCATCCCCGAGGAGAAGCTGCGGCGCATTTTCGAGCAGTTCTACAGGCTCGATTCCGCGCGCTCGTCCTCCGGCGGTGCAGGGCTGGGCCTTGCCATAGCGAGCAACATCGTCACCCTCCACGGCGGAAAGATCAACGCGCGCAGCGCCGACGAGACGGTTGAGTTCACCGTCACTCTGCCCGTAAGAAAATCGTAAGATATTCGGGCGAAAAGCTTCACGATTTTATAAGGACAAACGGATAAACAGCGCTCCTGTTTTTGCTACGATAGCAGCGAAAACAGGAGCGTTTTTTGACTCACAGGGAGGATATTATGAAAAAGCTTATTTCCGTTTGTCTTTGCATCTGCATTTTTGCCGCGCAGCTTTCAGGCTGCTCGGACATGAGCTTTCCGGGATCGAGCGGCCCGACCGACGCAGAAAAGCTCGAAAAGATACGCACAAGCGGCGAGTACCCGGAAATTTTAGTCGAAACGGCCGAGAAATGTCCGCAGACTCTGGACTATGTCTACAACTACCCGGAGCTGAAGGATAAGCGCTTTGACATCGACCTTTCTGCCGATGCGCAAAGCGGCGCCGTTCCGCTGTTTATCCAATGGGACGAGCGTTGGGGCTATGAGCCATACGGCAGCGGCTTTATCGGCACCTCCGGCTGCGGCCCGACCTGCCTGTCGATGGCGGCGGTGTATCTCACGAAAAACGCCGCGTACTCGCCGCTGTTCGTCGCGCGCCTTGCCGAGAAAAACGGCTACTGCGTGCCCGGAAACGGCAGCTCGTGGACGCTTATCAGCGAGGGCAGCGCTTTGCTCGGCCTTTCCGCAGCCGAGCTTCCGCTGTGGGAGCAGTCGATGAAAAACGCGCTGGACTCCGGTGCGGTCATCATTCTCGCGCTCGGCCCCGGCGACTTCACGAGCAGCGGTCACTTTGTCGTTATCACCGGCTACGACAGCTGCGGCTTTACCGTCAACGATCCCAACAGCCCTGATAACAGCGCAAAGCACTGGACCTACGACCGCCTCTCCCCTCAAATCTCCAACCTCTGGTTTTTAGAGGCGCTAAAAAATCGTTGAGGATGAGGAGATCACGTCGAGATCCTGGCCGCTGTACTGGCCCTTGTAGTTCCAATCGACGCTGACGGAAACGCTGCTGACCTTTGCGACGGTCGTCGAATAGGTGTAGATGAGCGTATCGGTCTGCGAGTTCGGGGAATCGACGCTGAAAGATCGCGTCATACCGCCGGAGGTCGCGCCGTTTACGCTTATCGCGATCGATCGCCGGCCGATCTCCATCGTGTACGAGCGCGCATACACCGACAGCGTGAGCTTTACGCTGCCGTCGGCCTGCTCGGTGGCAGTCCATGCGGTGTGGGTGTTCAGACCAACGCCGGTTGCCGAGTCAAACGCGCCCGAGCCGATGACCGTGCCGCTCGGCGCTTCGGGAGTGGGAGCAGGAGCCGGTGTTGCCGTCACCGTCGGAGTCTCGGTCGGAACTGCCTCGGTGGGCTGCGGAGTTGCAGTCGGGATGACAAACTGAGTTTGGCGCGGAGCGCTCGTCTCGACCTCCGGGGTCGGGGTAGCTTCAGGCTTATCGCCGCCGATGCCGCCGGTCAGCCACATGATTACTATGGCAAGTATGATCAGCACAACGATGAATGCCGCGAAAATATATGCCGTCTGTTTTTTCATGATCTTCTCCTCTCACGAGTTTACATTTTTATCTTCACTTCGCCGCTGTGAACCGTGCGGCGCGTTCCGTCGTCAAGGCGCAGGATGAGTCCGTAGTCCGGGCTTATGCCCTCGGCGACGGCCTCATATTCGCCCTCGGGTGAGCTTACGGATATCTGCCTGTCGAGCACGATGCAGCGGCGCTTATACTCGGCATGGCATACGCTCGGCGCTTCGAGCCACGCGGTGTACAGTGAGCTAAGCTCCGCGATGATCGCTGCGATAAGCTTGCCGCGCTCGAAAGTGAAGCCCGTCTGCGTAAGCAGCGAGCCTGCCGTTTCGCGCAGCTCCTCGGGAAAGTCCTCGATGCGTGTCGTGACATTCAAGCCGATGCCCAGCACGGCGTAATCGACCTTGCCGTTTTTCACCGAGCTTTCGCACAGTATGCCGCAGATCTTTTTGCCGCGCAGGTACAAATCGTTTATCCATTTGATGCCCGGCGCGCGGCCGCAGACCTTCTCAATGGCACGGCACACCGCGACGGCACACACCGCAGTCAGGCTCTGCGCGCAGTCGGGCGTGCAATCGGCAGGACGAAGCAGCATCGACATGTAGATGCCGCAGCCGGCGACCGACGCGAAGCTGCGGCCCATTCTGCCGCGCCCGGCGGTCTGCTCATCGGCAATGACGACCGTACCCTCCGCAGCGCCCTCCGCTGCGAGCTTCTTTAAATAATTATTCGTCGAATCAAGGCTTTCAAAAGCCTGCAACCTTATCTCCATATTTTTAGAGGCGAATTAACGCCGCTCCTTATACATTTTTTCAGTGGCGCATTAAAATTTTACGGATACGTTTTTTGCGCTTGCCCGGTATCGAAACATTGGCATAAACCATATCGTTTCGCGCCACGGGGGATTGTGCTATATTAGTGCAAATTTTCATCTGCACCCTTGCAGGGAACAGGCTTGCCTGTTCCCTGCAAGCGACCTTTGGCCGCAGTGAAGAGGTAATAGGTAATAGTGAATAGGTGTGGTGTGCCTACGGCACAGATTTAAATTCATTCGCCCTTTGGGCGAATACCGAACTTCTTCACTTTTACCTTTTACTTATTACTTCGCAGACGTAGTCTGCGCTGCCGGGCCACCGGAAATAACCGTATCCGCAGGTGCGTCAATGCGCCTCTAAAAATCAATTTTTGAGGCTTTGGAGGGGAGCCGGGATGCGTCCGCCGCGTGCGATAAAATCGGCGCTTTGCGCCTTGTGCACGGGCATTACGGGCGCAGAGCCGAGAAGTCCGCCCATTTCTACCATATCGCCGACATCCTTGCCCTCAACGGGGATGATGCGCACGGCGGTGGTCTTGCTGTTTACCATGCCGATGGCGGCCTCGTCGGCGATGATCGCCG
>OLFZ01002837.1_pt1 | contig 10486 bp, 25 predicted proteins | sample 1604861 | NCBI WGS metagenome assembly OLFZ01 (sample SAMEA3888895, study PRJEB22519) | human gut metagenome | biome: human gut; feature: human-associated habitat; material: faeces | place: Denmark | collected 2011 | reverse complement strand
TCCTCTTTTATTGTTTCTGGAAAAAATTCCCTACCGAGTAAAATTTTACACTAAGTTGCTTTAGCGCTATTTTTCTGCAGCCTTTAGAATTTTGGCGGCCTTCTCTGGTTTATCTAAAATATTCTTTACTATCCACATATTCACAGATTTTTTCACACAAAAACGCCAGTCACTCGGTGCTCTGAATGACTGGCGTTTTCTTATTCTTCGCAATTCCGCGCGATGGCAGCGACGGCTTGATTATAGATATTGTACGGCTGGCGCTCCGCGTAGTGGTATTCCTTTTGGATTTCCGACTGCGACTTTCCATTGACGAATCTCTCGACGAATAGTGCGGCCTGCGTATCATTATCGCAATATCGAGACATGCGCAGTGCTTTTGTTTCCCAAGTATAGATCCCCGCTTCCTGCTCGGCGATCTCTGCTTTGATGCGGCTCTTTTCTTCCTCCTTCTGGATCAGCTTGTCCGATACGTCAGAAAGCATGCCGCCGGAAACCCTCGGCTTCTCGTAGTCTATCGCCTTGATGCTATATGCGTCCTTCTCGATCTTGTCTTTCTTAGCCTCCAGCGCCTTTAGCCGCCTTCTTTTCCCTTCCCCTTCTTTGAGGAAATTCCACACGTCCTGCTCCGTCATCCGCCCGTCTCCTGCTTAAATCATTGAAATCCTCTGCCCTTATTATACTCTCTTCGGCTTCTGTTTTCTCATCTCCGCGTGCGGCTGCCACGCGCAAGGCGGCGATCATCAGCCCTGCTGAGCCGCCCACGATGATGCCAATACCGAATCCTAAGGCAATAGCTTCTGCGATGCTCATAGTCGTACCCCGCTTCCCCTTTTACAAAATCAGCTGGCTCGGCGTAAATTTGATCTTCTTGTGCGCCTTGATCTGAATGGCCGCATGCGTTCTCGGATCACGCCCTTCTCTTGCCGGCACATCCACCGCGCGAAGCGCCCCGAAGCCGATCAGCCTGACCTCTTCGCCTTTCCTTAAGGCATCCGCCATCGCATCAAGCATAGCACTCTCCCATTTCTCCGCTTCCTGTATGGTCTTCCCGCGTCTGGCTGCCATGACTCTTGCTAATTCTTTTCTATTCATTTTCTTTGTCTCCCTTCTTTACGCCTTCTCGCCGCTGCCGCCGCCCGCCGGTCTTCCTCGTATGACTTGGCGCATTTCCGGCATCTCTTTGTACGAATGTTGCCCTTTCTGAATACTTCTCCGCAATCGATGCACCTGCCATAAGCCTGCGGAAACCATTTTACCCTGTATTCGGCGCTTTTGGCTGCTTCCAGACATTCCCATGAATCGTACGGAGATATCCTGGGCAGTTTCCCCTTCACGTGTTCCTTCCCGCAATGCGGACATACTTCATAATTTTCCTTGCGCCATTTGTCGAACATCGTTTTCGTCATCAGCTGGCTGAAATGGAAGAACCGCGTATCCCTTCCCTCTTCCCCGCTTCCGTTCGCCGCCTTCATGGTACGTGTCATAGTCGCACCGCAGGAAATCACCGATATAATTTCCCACTCGCTATAAGTCGTCGGTCCTGTAGCTTCATTCGGTGCGTACAGCTTTATCCCCGGCGATTTATCGAGCCGTTTCCATTCCCTCTCTAACATTTGCGGCCGCTCGCCCTTTCTGCGAGCTCATGCGGCGCCTGACATTTTGCCGCCGCCTTTTCGTCGTACGCTCGCAAAGCATCCAGCTTCTTCTGTACCAAGGTCTCTATGATCTCCTTCGCCGACGTCGTTATCGCTTCGATAGCCTCCGTATCGAGCCTCGCGATATCCGAGAGCAGCTCCCTCGTGCGCCTTTCTTTTTCCAGCTGGTTCCGGAGCTCTGCATTCTTCCACGCCAGCTGCTGCGCTCTTCCTTCACTCACCTTGAGTGCAAGACGCAGCCTGCGGTTCTCGTCCATCAGCTGGCGGCTGCGATCCCTGAGCTCCACCAACTCATTGAATTTCTTTCCCATCGTTTTCCTCCTTTGTCCATGCCGAGACGTTGACTTCCACGTGCGGCATAGTGCTGTATACTTTCTCGATGTCTGCCTTTACGATCTGGCTGTCATCATGGTATGCGACGCCGTTCAGCGCGTCGCAGATGATCTTCTGAATGTTATCAAAATCCGGCTTCTTAGTTGGCACGATGCCCCCTGTAATCATCATTGCTCGCTTTTTCTTTGGTGCGCTCTTCGGGATGCTGAAGCAGGCAGTGATCCTGACGCGCACCGGCACTCCTTTGGGAAATACCATCCCGCACTCGCCATACGCCAGCCTGACCAGCGATTCATAGCTTTCCGTCTTGCCTGGCGTGTAAGGATGACCAGTGCGCGTGAAGCGTGGCCGTCCCTTCCCTACCGGTTCTCCCGGCACAGAAAAAGAAATGCTGCGCACCTCACCATCCGTGCCTCGCCGGATCTCCGGCCTTGCGATGCGCATGCCGCCGGATAAAAGCCCCAATCCCATCGGATACCGCCCTTGCCCTCTTTACTCGTCTTCATCCTCTCGCTCCTCCGCGAAACTCTCGAGCCATCTTTCTTTTCCATCCTTCCCGTACCGAAGCACGGCGCGCCTGTAGGACTCTTCCTGCCCCGGGATCTGCCTGCGTCTTTCGCAGCACCGCCTCATCCACTTGCACTTCCTGACGCGCTGCCCATCCTCGTCGTACATCCAATGAAATTGCCATGGCTGATAAAGTGCCGTGCCGCAGTAGGAACAGTAGCCGATGGGCTCCGGAGCCTTTGGGTTCTTTCCCGCCGGATGCCAAGCGCCTTTTCTTCTCATGCACCTTCTCAAAATGGAATGTCCTCCTCGCACTGGGACGGATGCGCGGCTCGTCCTACGGCTTCCTGCCGATCTGTCGGAAACATGCTCGTTTCTTCCATCTTCTGCTTTTCAGCTTGCGGCGTGCCGAACTGCCCGAAGCCTCTTTGCGTAGGCCCCTCGCTATAGACAGTGCGTCCTCCGGCTGCCGGCGCTCCCGGATTCCCCCATCCCGCCTGCATCTGGCCGCCCCCTTGTTGGCTTTCATTTCCCTGCATGCCGATAGGCAGCGCGATGAAGTTGGCCGTCACCTCTGAAACCCACCGCTTCTGCCCATCCGTTGTGTCATAGCTTCTTGTGGTGAACCGCCCCTCGACGAAGACGCGCGTCCCCTTTCTGAGTTGGTTTCCCGCTGCCTCTGCCAGACTCCCCCACGCGGTAACATTCACCCAGTCGGTGATTTCTCTCTGCTCTCCCTGCGGCGACATAAAGGTTCTATTCACCGCCACGGAAAGCGATGCAACCGCTCTCCCTGTTTTCGTTGCGCGGAGCACCGGGTCTTTCCCCAGATTTCCTATGATCTGTACTGAATTCATGCAATTCCTCCCATGTCTCTAATTCCTTCGAAATCATTTCCAGCTCTTTCACAGCGGCTTCCCACATGATCCACCGGCAAAATGTGAAAACGCATGACTGCCTCCCCGCTTAAAATCTACCTGATTGCAGTTTTATGCATGCTACTTTCTACTTTTGCACTTGTCCTGCTCTCTCGGATTTTCTTCTTCTGTCATTCTGCATTCTCTCTTTCTTCGGCTTCTTTGAATACTTCAGATCCCCTTTCGTGAGATCGATACCGATTTTCACCTGGCAATAACTCTGAAACGGGAAACCGATGTCACTGATTCCGGCCCTCATGTTTTCAAAGTCCACCCAGTAGCCAGCCTTTGCTCGTGGCTTCTCCACCCAGTCGCCCGCGACCACGACCGTGGTCTTTTTTGTTGGCTTTCTGAGATTTCTTGTGCATCCATACCTGGCGTGTAGAATGGGATCATCGCTGCGAAAGGTTTCTAGCCCGTTCTTCACGATGTAGGCGGCGAGATCCGGCCAGTACCCTTCATCGCTCAAATGCGTGGTGTTGCAGGAAGGGCAGGGGCATTTCTCTGTCCCCACAGTCTTCTGCCATGCCTTCTCGATGAGGCAGCTATCAATATCACCGTTGATGACAGCGTGAAAGTGGATGCTTCCCCTCTTCCCTCGCCCAAGAACATAGATCGACTTGAATTCTTTCCCTGCTTTCTTGTAAAGCCGGAAAAGTTTTCTCTTGAAGCGACTAAGGTCTCTCCTGATTTCCGAAGACGTCTTACTAAACGTCTTCGGCGGATAGGAAAACCGCATCCAATAATCACCGGGCATGAAATTCTCCTCAAGGAGAAGCAGACATTGCATCTCAGCCCTTTTGTCCTGCCACCTTCTCACCTTTTCTTCCGACGACTTTTCGCGGATCCTCTTTCCATCCCTCTTCCCATACCTCCCTGAGATGGATTTCTGAACGATGACAATTTTCCCGCTGGGGATGCTCCACTCGGTACGAATGTAAGCTCCCTTGCCCTTCCGGCGAGCGGCCATTCTTCTTTTTCTTGACAGTTGTCTTTTCAGCAGCTTCCTCTCGCTCGACATGGATACACCTCATGGAAATGGTTCAAACTTGGATACTCTTAGCTAGCCCGCAAAGTGCGGTGTCGCCTGTTCTTTCCTTTGGGATCGCTCCGCACGATAGCTCTCCCGCGGCTCATGAAAGCCTTGCCCTATGGCGGCCTTTCTCTGCACTGGCAGCCGTAGGGCTTCTTATAGAAATGGCAGCTCTCGCAATGCGCGTCACATATAGCCATGTGACCATACTTCGGACATGCACTGGTATGGTGCGCCGACTTCCCGCAGACGGGGCACGTTGCATTCATGGGCTCCTCATCCTCCCACTCGATGCGGAAGAAAATTTTCTGCCTTTTATATGTATATAAATAAGGAGTCTCTTCCCTGCTCTTTCCCAGCACCACCTTTGTGGTCTTGTGGAAGCCCTGGTAGTACGTGCTGCTCTCATCCTTCATCAGACAGCCGTCCGGATCCATCCATCGCGGATCTGCTTTCTCGCTTATGATGACGCGCCCGATTTCCTTCAGCTCGCCATGCACTGCCTCAAGAAACGGCACTTCGACCTTCGTCTTCCCGTAGATGCTGTTATCCACGTTTTCTCCCACGTGCTTCATGGCTGCCACTTCCTTTCTGGCGGAAAACAATCGTAAACGCAACCCCGAACATGAAATCTGTCCTCTGGATGCGATATCCTTCGAAATCGCACTCCCTGTGAATGGGCACATATCTGCCCCCACGCCGGATCCACATCGCGCGATCCTTCGGTATCGACCGCCCGCACACCCAGCAGGTATAACCATCTTTTCTGTTTATATCCATCTTGCTACCTCGCATAGATGAAGGCCGCTGCCACCAGCGGTGCTATAGAATAAAAAAGAAAATCAACGAAATACTTGAACATGGAGCGTCCCTCTCCCTCGCCCCGCCGGAAAGCGGCGATAATCGTCACGGTGAAAAGATACGTGCTGATACCCATGACCATGTTCAAATACTCCATTCGTTCTCCTTTTTTGCTATAATCTCCCTTAGAGGGGAGGTGAATACCATGCGCCTAAACTTTGACTGTGTAAGAGCCATTATGCTGTGGGCTGAAGAGTTGACAACGCCGACCCAACCTGCCGTTTACGTAAATATTGATTCTCTTTCGAAAACTCGCGACCTCTATCTTGATGACGCCGAATTGCCTGTGCCTGATGACCACCAGCAAGCTCTTTTGTCTAACTATTCCAACGAAGTCCTCGTCTATCATTTGACATACTGCACACGAGCGAACTTGCTTATCCCTGAAATCTGCCTCGATGCAAACCTGATATCCATCAAAGACCTGACTCCTGAAGGGCATGCGTTCTTGGAAAACATTAGAAGCGATTCCGTGTACAATAAAGTAAAAAAGATTTGCAAGAAACTAGGTATCGAATCGTTGTCCGGTATAGTCCACATCTCCGAATCCGTTGTGACTGAAATCATCAAGGCATATCTCGCCAATCCGTTTTGACGCCCAGCCTCTTTTTCAAAATCCATATTTTCGCCTTATCCAGCTCCTCCTTCGTCGGCATCCGATAGTTGTGCCAGAGCATGTAAGCGATCAAACCCTCGGCCCCCATCTTCGCCGCGAAGTAGCGAAGCGACACGTACACAAGAGCCGCCAGCAGCGCGCAGAATGCCCAAAACGGTATATCCATATTTATCCCTCCTCTCCGTCGACCTTGCTCATCAGCACAGACCGGCAAAGTTGGCGATGTCTCCATCTGCGGCCGGAGAGTTTCCGCTTGAACCATCCTGTAGCGGTGCGTACCCTCCAGCGGATGTCGTGATCATGATTGTATGTTGGTTTTCTCATTCTTTCTCCTTTTTACCCGTTGTAATTGAAATGCTATCCTCGGAAGCCCCCTGCTCGTGTTCCAGCACGAGCAGGGGGCTTTCCGCGCAATGTCTGAAGTAAAGATCCCCAACTTCCTTCTCGATGCGCCCTGCCGTTTCTAGCATGGCGGGACTCATCCCCTTCGCCGCGAGCAGTGCTCCGTCACATCCAAGCAGCGTCGCGTATCCGTAATTCTTTTTGACGTTGATAATGAGCAGAAATCCTGTTTTTCTCTCCTGCTCTGCACGCATGAGCAGCTCTCCGAGATTCTTCTGCCATTTGATCCACTTTTTGTAACTATCACTGGTCAGTTTGACCTTGATCGTGGGCCCCTTCATTCTTCCTCTCCTTCGTAGTGGTACGTCTTCGACAGAAAACGCGCCGTCTCCTTCTGTGCTTTTCTGAATCCGGCTTGCTTTCCTCTTTGGATCCTTTTCCTCCGGTCTCTCTTTCCTGCCTCGTTGACAATGCTTCTCGCCAGTTCTGTCTCGATGAAGCGCCGCACTCCATCGGCATCGAATCCTGCGCGGATCGTGCTGGCGACTACGCCGAGCGCGTCTCGCATCCCGCACAGATAGTCCCCGACTTCATCGATGCCCGCTTTCTCTTCGTCCTCCTCAAGATCCTTGACGAGGATATCCAGCTGACTGACCAGTCCGGCCATTTTCGTCTCCATCATTTGAAATCCTCCCTCTGCCTGACTTGCAGGATACGTCTTGCCATCTGCTGCGGCTCAGCCGCATCCGGCCACTCACGGCCTTTGTACTTTCTCTTTAGCTTCTTCTCCACCGCCCGCATCCGCGCGCCATCGATGGCAGCGATCGCAGCCAGAAGACGGCGCGTCCAATACTGCTGCCTGATACTATAAGGGCTCTTTTTAGCTTCTGCGTTTTTCATTTCTCGGACTCACTTCCATCTCGATGACGGGGATCTCCCCGCTTCCATCTTTCAGATCCTCTGTGCTGCAATAAAGCCCCGTGAGTACCAAGTCCGGCACCGGCTCTTCTTCATTGATCGAGTCTTTGTACCCGCAGAAATAGTCATTCCCCTCCTGATCGTAGATGTGAATCGCGTGGCCTTCTTCCGGCACCAGCGCCAGCACCTGCTCGAGAGTTACTTCCCCGCTCATATCGCGCCATCCTTTCTTTTGTCCACGAACGGTCGGTACTTCGACCGTTTTCTAGCCTTCTTCTCTTCGGCTGCGTTCTGCTTCTTCCACATCAGCGCCATGCGCTTATGTTCGGCGCAGCAGTACATGGCCGTCCTCGACTGTGTACCAAAGGCCTTTCCACACCACTTGCAGCACCTTTCAAAGTAGCCGCCGCCGAAGCCTCTGCCCGCCGGAGCTTTCGAAGCCCCTGCAGCCTTCGGCTTATTCTGCTTCCAGAACGCCTTTTCACATTTGGCGCTGCAGAAGCGGAAGCGCTTGTCGCTCTTGCTCATGACACGGACCCAGTGTCCGCAGCGCTCGCACTGGAACTCGCGGAGTGGGATGCCTTCTTCCGCTTCTTCTCTGGCGTGGTCCTTATCGCGGCGCCCTTCGTAGTAAGAGCGCCTCTCACACTCTGCGGAGCAAAAGCGTTTCCGCGGGGCGGCATCCGCGGAGAGCGGCTTCCCGCAATATTCACAGTGCCTCACTGTATCACGGCACATCCGGCTGCGATAAATGCCCAGCCGATGGCGACGCCTGCGGCTGCTGCCACGTCTTTTACGATTCCCATGAAGAAATCGCGACGCTCCGCATTCCCGCGATGCGTATTTGCTTTGACCGCCGCACGCTGCTCATCGGCGGCGCGCATGGCGAAGATCATATAGTTGTCTTTCATGCCTTTCTGTGTGTGCACCCTCATAGCATCATCCTCCATCGAAGCCTCAGGCAGTCTCATTCTTTCCTGCCGCCTCTTTTTGCAGCCGTTTGAGCTGGCTGCGGAAGTCGAACTCATTCCCGCGGTCGCCGCCTTTGATGACGCGGCAGTGGTTCCTCTTCTCTTCGGCGATCTTCCGCTTTTCCACTTTCGCCTCCGCCTTGAGGCGCGCCATTCCTCCTTTGAAATCAAAGGGGCGCGCCCCCAGCTGCTGCTCTTCCCACTTTTTCTTTGCGGCGGCCTGCGTGGCCTCCATTTCCGCCTTCATGGCGGTCTTGAGGTCTTCAAGCTCAAACTTGAAGGCCTTCTTCCCGTTGTGGTAAAACGGGAACGCTCCCTTGGCGATGAGCCGCCGGATCTCACCGTACTTATATCCGGTGAGCTTGGCGGCCTGTGAGATATTCACCCACATGTAGCTCCCTCCTTCTTACCTGAGCTCTGGGATCTGTCGCAGGATGTCCCAAAGCGCCGTGTGCGGGGCGTCCATAGAGATATCCGCATAGCGAACTCCCCAATGGCGAGCTCCATATTTGAACATTGCCTCGACCGTGCAGTCGCTGCCGTCCTCGATGATTTTCAGCGAGAGGAGCGGCACGCCCGCCGCCTGCAGCGCCCGGCAAAGAAGGGCGACCGCCTCTGCGCGGGCTTTCTTCTCATCGACAATTTTCTTTTCCCGTTCTTCGTCCGTCATGGCTCCTCCTCCATCCTCTTTTCGATTTCCTGCATGGCCCATGCGGCGCCCTTGGCGAGGCCTTTCATGAACCAAGTGTCTCTGGGATTACAGTACTCGTGGTCTTTTTCTTTAACGTCGTCAACGTATTCATAGACACACGCCATGTCATCCGCCCCGAAGTAGCCATGGTCCTCGATCGCGTGGCGAATGTGCCCCGCGATGTCGATGATCGCGACCTCCTGCCCGCTAATCTCCGAGGCTTCTTCTCCGTCTGCCGCGTCGAATTTCTTGCGAAGCTCGTCCAGCTTTCTGTTCATGATCTGCAGTACCTGGTCTGGATCTTTCAATACTTTCATATAGTCCTCCCCTGTTTTATTTCCCACTCTTGTTCCCCTCTCTTGCTATAATTTCTATAGGAAGGAGGTGAGAAATATGAATCTTCGCTATACCTTGCGGAATTACCACTATCTGATTGACTGCACAGCTATGACGCCGGAAGGTGCGAGAAAGGTTTATGACCAACTGCATGCATCCTACGATTTCGTTGACATCGTTCTTTAGCAACCTCGCACCTATGCACTACTCGTCACCAATGGTGAACCCGAACTTTCCACGGTGTTCAGTCCGCCGGTTGGGTGTCAAGTGACACCGCTTCAACCTCGATAGAGTCCTTGGAAACCCAAACCCCAGTATCCTGTGCCAGCAGAATGCTGGGGTTTTCATTTCTTCGTTGTGCCACCAGGGTGAACCTTGCGGCATGGTGCAGCACTTTGGCTGCTATGTCCAGCGGTTCCCTTCTGATGTGCGTCTCTTTCAGCTTCTTGTCACCCTTTACGAGTTGCATTGTCAGGCCATCGCCTTCTTTGTAGTCCATGGTGATTTGAAAATCTCCTCCGCCGGAAAGGCCTTGCTGCAGGTATTCAGAAAGAAATAGATCCCACCCTGCCAGCTTTCCCATGCTGCGCGGCTTCAGTGCTATGATCATGCGCTTGTTTTTCATGCTTTCCTCCTGAGCATCGCTTTGAAATGTTACATTCTGTGGCACTCTTGCTCAAAAAAAATACTCTCTACCGTCCTACCATAAAACCTAGCCAGTTTTACCTTGATCTCGTCGCGGGGAATTCTCTTTCCGGTTTCATACATAGTGAGGGCGGAAATACTAATCCCACATGCGTCGGCTACCGCACTTCTTGGCGCCTTACCACGCAGTTTTCTTAAAGTGCTACCTATTGTTATTGCGTTTGGCATTATATCACCTCCGTTCATTTGCCACATTTCGTGGCTATGCTTATAATGTACCACTCGCCACGCATCGTGTCAACACATTTTGTGAATTTTCCCTAGATTATCACCACGTTTCGTGATATATTACCTATGATGGCATATTTTATAAGGAGGCCTATCATGAAATTTCACGAACGTTTGAAATCCCTTCGCTGCTCTAAAAACATCACGCAAGGGGAACTTGCAAAAATGACAGGGTTAAGCCGTAGTGCCGTAAGTATGTATGAATCTGGGAAGCGACGCCCTGACTATGAGACACTAGAAATGCTTGCCGACTTCTTCAATGTAAACATGGATTACCTATTAGGTAAGAGCGATACCAATACAGATATTTTCAAACTCAAAAACATTGTCCCCATTGAAAGACGCATGGTCCCCATTATCGGGCAGATCG